>ENA-ORDI01000099-ORDI01000099.1-marine-metagenome-genome-assembly--contig:-NODE-99-length-57485-cov-7.471833_pt1 | contig 57485 bp, 50 predicted proteins | sample MGYA00248628_ERZ508525 | MGnify/ENA primary metagenome ERZ508525 (study PRJEB26195, sample SAMN05422138) | marine metagenome | isolation source: East of Porto Seguro, South Atlantic Ocean | place: Atlantic... | reverse complement strand
TCCCCGCACACAGTGGCGCAACCGCGGCGGATTTTAACCGCCTTCCCTATTAAACCGTACTGGTGCCTCGGGGGTGCTATTTAATTGTTAATGCTGGAATCTATTGTGGGCCAATAATAAACGGCGATGCCGCAAGAGTCAACAGGCGATCGCGCAAAGGTCCATTTTCTCGATGGCGGAATATTAGGTCTAGAATTGCGGACGATGCAAGGACTTGGGTTAGAACTCTGTAAATTCGATTACATAAACGCCGCCTATTGGCGGGCTGGCAGACATGCTCACGATGACAAAACTTAGCCAGGAGGGGTTCGACTATGGCCAAGCCGATGCAATTGGGGCACACCAACATACGAGTTAGCAACCTGGCTCGGTCCGAAGCGTTCTACACCGAGGCGATCGGGCTGGGAGTGGTCAGCCGCCGGGAGAATGGCGTTAACCTCAGCGCAAGGGAGCATTCCCAGGAGATCGTTCTCAGAGAGATAAGTCCCAATGACCGGGAACAGGAATCAAGAGCGTCGGATCCAACCACCTGGCCTGGGAGATGGCGACCTTCGACGATTTACAGGAGATCTGCGACCAGCTCGTTTCCCAGGGGATCGAGTTGTTCCGGGTTCGCTCCAACAGCTATTCGGGGGCGTCTATTTCAACGATCCCGACGGCAATAGCAACGAGGTGTACTTCGAAGACATCGAAGCCTTCCGGCGCCGGCCTGAGGAAGGGGAATACCACCGCCAGTTGGTGGGCGTTTCCTCCTGATCGCGGCGAATCGTTCGGCGGCCAAGGTGGCTTAGGTCCCCAAGCGCTCCCCCACTAAACAGCTTCGCTGTTCACCAGTTGCTTTATAGCATCAGCGTCGTAGCCCAGAGACTGCAGCACCTCCTCGTTGTGCTCGCCTAGCAACGGAGGGCGGAGGTCGTAGGTGGGTGGAGTGGCCGACAGGCGGATAGCGCTTCCGGCCACCCTTACCGGGGTACCGCCCGGGCGTTCCAGGTCGATGGACATTCCCAGCGCCTGGACCTGAGGGTCCTGGAACACCTCTTCCAACGTGTTCAGCGGGCTGCACGGAACATCCTCCTCCCGCAGCCTGGAGATCCATTCATCCCTTGGGGCCGCGGCGAAGGCATCGGCAAGCAGGTCGTGAAGCTCGTCGTAATGCTGGGTTCGGGCGGGACGGTCGGCGAATCGTGCGTCATCCCGCATCTCCGGGCGGCCTACGGCATCGGTCAGACCCACCCAAAACTTCTCCGGCGAGGAGAGATGGATGACGAAGGGAAGGCCGTCGCCGGCGACGAAGCAGTGGGCCTGGGGGCCCCGGGGCCGGGTGTCCCGGCGCGGCACTCGGGATTCCTCGAAGTAATTGGCCGCGTTTTCCTGCACGAAGGAAACCATGGATTGGAGGAGCGACGTCTCCACAAGCTGCCCTTCGCCGGTGATGGTGCGCGCATGCAGCGCGGCCAAGATGCCGTAGCTGGCGAAGATGCCGGTCAGATGGTCCGCCAGGGAGATTCCCATCGGTTTCGGGTCGTCCAGGTCGGTTAACAGACTGAGCAGTCCGCCCATCGCCTGCCCGATGGTGTCATAGGCGGGGAGTTGGGCATAAGGCCCCTCGGAGCCGAACCCGGAGATTGAGCAGTACACGATGCGCGGGTTGCGGGCCCGGACCGTTTCGTGGCCGATACCCAAGCCGTCGACGGAGCCCGGACGCAGGTTCTCGATGATTACATCGGCATCGTCGGCAAGCCGCAGGAAGATATCCCGCGCTTCGTTGGTCTTGAGATTAAGGGTTATGCTCTTCTTGTTCCGGTTGAGACTGCAGAAGGTGGGGTTGAGCACCGTGCGGCCCCAGCCGCGAAAAGGGTCGCCATAGGGTTTGTTCTCGACCTTGATGACCTCCGCGCCCAAGTCGCCCAGCAGCATCCCGGCGTACGGCCCGGTGACGTAGCTCCCAATCTCCAGAACCTTGACTCCCTGCAACGCTCCGCTCACTGCATTCTCCTTGCTATCGATGGACCGGCGTAGGGAATCTGCGAAATGCCTGGATTCCTTCGATTAACCCTCACCCGCGTCTTTCGAATCAAGGCCCGGCTCCATCAGAGTTACTATACCCTGAGAGTTATCATCGGGCATGGTTTTGAGCACATCCACCACTCTCCGGCGGCGCTCCTCCGGATGATTCTGGTTCAGCTTCCATTTCCCCTGCATCTTGTCGATTTCAATCTCGAATGCCACGATGCGCTTAACCATCTGTTGGGCATACTCCGAGGTGAATTCGGCCTTCCACGGCTGCGGCAAAGAGGCCTCGTAGTAGTCGGTGATCCGGGCGAGGATGTTTTGGATCCGTTCCTGGTCCTGAACTACTTTCAGGATTCCGTAGACGTGCACCGCCACATAGTTCCAGGTCGGAACGGTCTCCGGGTCCTGGTACCAGGTTGGCGACACATAAGTGTGGGGCCCGTGGAAGACGGTCAGGACTTGTTGACCGTCGGCATGCCGCCACTGCCGGTTGGCTCCGGCCATGTGGGACAGGAGTGTCCCTTGCTCTCCGGCGCTCTCATCAAGGATAAAAGGCAAGTGGCTGGCCACCGGCTCGGGACCACTGCCGGAGAATAGGATGCCGAAGCCGTTTCCCTTGATGAAGTCGTGGAGCTGCTGCCTATCGGTAACGGCGTAGTGCTTGGGAAGGTACATGAAGTCCCCTGGTGTGAACTTACTGTTCGATTACGGATGTACTCTATCCAGCTGGCAATCCCGCGCCGATGCGGCAACAGCCAATGAACAATTCGGACAAGGCAACGATTATCGAAAGTAAGAAGTTCTTGCTACCCTTGCTCGGTTAACGCGGCGACGATCTGCTCGGCGGCCGCCGCGGCCTTCTCATTGACCAACTCCGGCTTCAATCCTCCCAGCGGATGGGTTATCACCACCGGCTGGAAACCCGAGCGCCCAAATACACGCGCGTGAAGGTTGGCCGAGTTCAGGAAGGGGCCGGTGCAGATCACCACCGTGGGAACGCCCCGATTCTCCAGAGACATGGCGTCGTGCACACTGCACGACGTGCAGGAGCCTCAATCGGCGATGGCGGTCACCACGAAGTCGCACCGCTCCGACAGCGCATCGACGATGTTGTCAGCGGCCGGCCTGGAGTAGATAAACTTGTTGATGACCAGAGAGTCGGAGAGTTCGAACTGCTTGTCCAGCAACTCTCTGATGGCCAAGAGAAGGGGATTGGCGTTGTCCTTGCGGTTTCCCAGGAAGCCGCCGGTCTTGCCATGCAGACTGCCAAGCCTGGCCGCCGCTTGCCACTTGGATTTGGAGCCGGGATCATTGGCCGCTAGAATATCCCACCGCCGCAACTGCTCCTGAACCCGTTCGCCGGGTGTATTGACCATGAATCTCTCCTCAGGCTTCCTGAATCTTTTCGGTTACCATACGCGATCCCCAACCAGGCAGATACGCCGAGTGGGGACCTCCGGCGCCGCCGGCAACGAAGATGTGGATATCCTCCGGACGGCGAACCACCGGAACCATCTGGTCGTCGTCGTCTGCATCCACGAACCGGGGCCACAGGTGTGACCGTTGCGAATCCCCTACTGGTGGTCCGCCATGCCTCAGAAGCCTCACGGGCTTCCGCGCGTGCTCGAAGAGGAAGGTTTTGATGTCCCGCTTGCGCCATCGGTCCTCGGACAGCATACGGGCGTGCTCCGGCCCCAGAACGACGCAGGTGCTGCCCATGACGTACATCTGCACGTTGCCCAGGGTGCACATGGTGTCGGCTAACACGGTAAGGAAGTCCCGCGAATTGGCCGCGTGGTACATGACGTTGTGGGGCGCTTCGGCGGGGAACACCGTGACGGTGTTGTCCTCCGCCGCGTATCCCAACTCCACGTGGTAGGGTTCCCAGGGACTGGCATCCTCGGCTTCAGCCATGCAGTAGGTGTAGCTGCCCGGATGTCCAAAGGTGGACTTGTTGGTTTCGCCGGGGAACGCTCCGCCCAGGTTTACCAGGACTAGCTTCACCGCCCGGCCGATGGTGGCGTTGGCCCGCCATCCCTGGCCGAAACAGTTGTAGCCCGAGTTGATGTCGAGTTTTTTCGCGATGGGGCCGTTTACGATGACCAATGGGGTGTGGATCCCGGTTGAGCACTGGACGCCCCGCAGGTTGAACCGGTCGTCCACCATAGCTTTGATGGCGGCGACCACCACCGGCATGTATTCGGGCAAGCAGCCAGCCATGACGGCGTTGACCGCCACCCGCTCGATAGTCGCGTTCCCGCCCAATGGGGGTATTTCAGCGATCAGTTCGCCGGGATCACGGGGCGAAAGAACATCCGTGAACTGCTTTACTCGTTCTCGGGTCGGCGGGACCACCGGAAGCCCATCGGTCCAGCCGGTCTCGTACATCAGGTCGATGGAGTCCAGAAGTGGACCCAAAGATTCGGCCGGGGTCGCCACGTCGGTATGCCTTTCGCTCATGTTCCTCTGCCCTCTGCTGAGGGGTATTCGGTTGATTGGGAGTGTAATGGCAGAGCATATTGAGTGTCAACGACAGCCCGAGGCCAAGACATTCATGCCGCAGGTGGCGGACTGCCCTAACAAATTAAAATCCCCAGCCTCAAGTTTCCAGAGGCCAGGGATTTCCCCACATCCAGACGGTACGTCTAGTCGGATGGACCGGTTACTTCCACTTTACCCTTGAACGCCGGAATGACCTCTTTGGCGAACCACTCCAACTGCTCTAGAATCACGCTTTGAGGCGTGCCCACGGGGTGGCTGACTCCCACGCGGTCCAAGCCAGGATAGCGTTCGGCCACCGCGTTGAGTTGCTCGATGATCCGGTCGGGCGGACCGCAAAGGACCGCCCCGTTGTTCACCGCTTCGTCCAAGGTGGGAAGACCGGCGCTGGGCGCCCGGCGAGGATCGGCGATGTCCACCATCTGCTGCTCGCTTAGCCCTCGGTGCAGCCGCAAGGGACCGAACATCTTCACGTTTTCTTCGTAGAACTTGGCGGATTCCTTGATACCCTTCTCCACGGTCTCCGACAGGAAGAAGTGGAAGCCTACACTGAGGTCTTCACCCAGTTGGGCATCGGGCCTCCCGGCCCGGACCAGCGCTGCCCGATAGTCTTCCATGGTCGCGTCCATGACGCCGCCCTCGGCCACCCCGCCGCCGATGATTCCCTTGATGCCATGCTTCGCCATGAAATCCAGCGCTCGCTGGGTGCCGCCTTGGATGGGCTGCCAGCACTCCACGGGCAGGTTTCGAGGACGAGGGACCATAGTGATTTCCGATAGTTCGTAGCCCCGGTAGGGTATCTGGGGCGGGATGTCGTAGTACTTGCCGTGGTGGGAGAAGGACCTTTCGTTGAAAGCCTTGAATATTATGTCTACCTGCTCCTCGAACAGCTCCCGGTTGGCCGTTTGATCCAGCAATGGGTTTCCAAAGGTCTCAACTTCCCGGGTGTGGTAGCCTCGGCCGACGCCAAAAATAACCCGCCCGCCGGTCAAGATATCCGCGGTGGCATAGTCCTCAGCCAGACGCAACGGATGCCACATGGGAGCGATGTTAAACGCGCAGCCCAGCTTGATATTTTTGGTCAAGTGAGCCAGGTGAACTTGGAGCATCAATAAGTTGGGGATGCACTCATACCCTTCCGGTTGGAAGTGGTGCTCCGCCATCCAGAAGGTGTCGTAGCCCAACCGGTCCAGCGTTGTGGCGATAATTTCGGCTTTGTCGAACACCGTGGTCAGGTGTTCATCGGAAAATGATCGATCATTGACGGCGGCACCCGCATATCCAACGTCGTCCATGTCCACGTGCCCGGCAAAAAGACTATCGAATTTGGTAATCATGTAATTCCTCTCGTATCGAATCGGACCAGGTTTTCTTAATTGTAGCCGCCGGGAGTTAGCTGTCAACCGCTGCCGGAACGCCAGATCAAGACTTCTACGGGCTTGCGGTGATGGGAGCGTCGAACTGCAACTCCAGCCTGATGTCATCATCCACCGACAGCAAAAAGAGCTTTCTGGGTTTCTTCATATCGAAGGTGCTGAAGGGGAAATTTATCGTCATCAGGCCCTTGACGCCGTCCGGACGGAACTGGACCGTCGCGTCCCAAGTCATCGGGACCGTCACACCATGCACCGTCATGTCCCCGTCGATCTGAAAGAGCACTTCTCCCTGGCAAGGAATGGGCCACGGCATTCCCGGCGTCTCACGAACCACCAACTCCGCCAAGGGGAATTTCTCCGACTGCAGCGAGTTCGTCCGCAAGAATTCGTCTCTATCGTCTTCGTCACTTTGCAAGGAGTGCAGACCCACGATGATCTTAGACTGGCCGGACACGACCGCGCCGGAGCCGTCGAACACCAACGACCCGCTGACCTCACGTGTTTCCCCCACGGCATCGTTGGGCAGACTTACCCGGGCGAACTGCTCTCGTACCCGGAATCGGCCAATGGAATTCTCCGTCAGATCCACCGTTACGCGGCTAGCCCCACTATTCAAGCTTTGATCGCTGTGCGAACAAGTCGGCGGCGGTGTCGCGGTGGGTGCTTGAGTGGCGGTGGAAACCGGTGTGTTCGCAGGCGCGATGGTGGGAGGCCGCGTGGGGGTGGGTTTCGTGGCCGGAGGAGGGCCGGCAGGAGTGGCAGTCGCAGTTTGTGGGGGGAACCCGTTGGTACATCAGACGTTGGCTCCAGCAGCGCGGCTGGTGTCGCTTTAGCGGTGGGTAACGGGGTCTGAGTAGCATCTTGGGCACGGCCCTTCGTGGGATCAACTTCAGGTTGTGCCGCGGCGGTACCAATAGTGGACGGGATGGCCGTGGACTGTGGCTCAACGGCACCGCCGCAAGCGGCCAGAAATCCCGCGCCGCCCGCAATCGATGCGGTCACCAGAATCGTTTTGAGAAATCTCATGCTTTGTCGGAAAGTCGAACTCATGAAAAACTTAACGGGGTAGCGTCATTGAATCATACGCCGCGCTAAAGGATGCAGATTCGAACGGCATGAGCGCCGCGGGGATAAACGTTAACGAGATTCGCTGGGGCGTAGATCGGGTGATCCACCCAGGGCTCCATCGGCGATCTGTATCACGCTGTCGCAGATTCCGGCCAGTGTCAGATCGTGGGTGGCGATTATTATCGTCGCCTTACTCTCTTTAACCACGTCTTTCAGGATGCTCCCAATGGACAAAGCCGTGGTGGTGTCCAGTTCGCCGGTAGGCTCGTCGGCAAAGATGGCTTCCGGACCGGTGACCAAAGCCCGGGCGATGGATACCCTCTGCTGCTCGCCGCCGGACAGCTCGTAGGGCCTGTGCCGTGCCCGGGGGCCTAGGCCTACCAGGTCCAGGGAGGCCATAGCACGGCGGCGACGATCCCGCCAAGAGACTCCGCTGATATGCAACGGCAGTTCGACGTTCTCCTGAGCGGACAACAATGGCATTAAGCCAAAAGACTGGAAAACAAACCCAATCTTGTGGCGGCGAAGCTCCACGAGGTCGGACTCACTGAACGTGGCCAGGTCCCGCCCTTGGAACATAACCTTGCCGTTGGTGGGCCGGTCCAACCCCGACAGCAGATTCAACAGAGTGGTCTTACCCGATCCAGACCGGCCAACCACCGCCATCAACTCCCCTTTGGGCACTTCCAAGTTCACGGCATTAACCGCGGTCACGGCCGTTTCGCCGCTACCGAAGACCCTGCTCAAATCTTCGGCCGATATTATGCTCTCCGGACGGGGTCTGGAGTCCCGGAGTCCCATCATGACGCCGGGGTCTCCCTTCGATAATTACCCCGGCTGGGGCGTGGCCGGTCGCCAACCGGCTTGATAGTGATCGTGCCGTCTTCCAGACCGGCCTTGGCCAATCCTCCCACTCCGAATTGCTCCGTCATCTCTTGAGGAAGCTGGAGACGTCCCGCCCGGTCCACCACCAGGTACTCCTCTTCCACCCGGTCTCCCTGGCGCTGGAAAGTTGGACTGGAGTAGCTCTCCGAGCTTATCCGCCCGTCCCGGATATTGACCACCCGGTCAACGAAGTGGGCGACGCCGGGATAGTGGGTAACCATCACCACGGTGACACCGAATGTCCGGTTCAAGTCCCGGAGCATCTCGAAGACATCTCCGGCGGTCTGAGTATCGAGTTCGCCGGTGGGTTCGTCGGCCAGTAGAAGGTTCGGACGGTTGGCCAAAGCGACGGCGATAGCCACCCGCTGTTGTTCGCCGCCGGATAGTTGGTAAGGTAGACGGCCGGCCTTGTCTCCCAAACCGAGGGAGGACAAAAGCTCGGAACTCCAGGTACGCCGTTCGGAGGTGGATGTGGCCGCCATCGCCATCGGCAACTCGATGTTATCGACCACACTCAGGTAGGGCACCAGGTTCCTGCCGGTGGCTTGCCAAACGAACCCTACGTCTAGCCGCCGGTACATCACCAACTCGCTGTCGGAGATGTCCAGAAGGTCCCGTGACCCGACACGCACCTGTCCCGCCGACGGACGGTCCAAGCCGGCTAAAACGTTCATCAAAGTGCTTTTACCGCTGCCGCTGGCGCCGATGATGGCGATCAACTCCCCGGTTTCCACTTCCAGGTCAAGACCCCGTAGAGCGACGACTTCAAGTTCGGCCCGCTTGTAAATCTTAAAGAGGTCTCGGCATTCTATGTAAAGCGGCTCCGTCCGTTCCAGACCTAACTGTTCCGGTTGGATGCCGGAGTCTTCTGGATGTCCTTGTGTCGTTACCAAATCGCTCCTCTGCGTTGATGCCTGCGATTTCTGCCGCCGTTACGCCATCCCAGAAGAGAGCCCGGGAATGGCCTTGATTTAACCCTCACCGATGCGCAGAACCTGATGTATCTCCATTTTGGCGGTAAACCATACCAACCATAATACCGTGGCCAAAGTAACCGCGCCAAGGATTATATAGGACACGGACAACGTTACCCAGTTGGTCTCCAGGACCATCCGGGGAGTAACTTTGGCGCCCTCTTCCGCCACCTCCATCAGCGGCAGCAGACTTGCACCGATCAAATATCCGGCCAGGGTGCCCAAGGAAACGCCGCAAACGGCCACCAGGAACACGCTGAACCAGACAGTGCCGTTCAATTGGATCCTGGAAGTTCCGAGAGTACGGAGCAAAGCGAATTCGGTTTGCCGTTCCTTAGTGTCGATGAATGAGAAGAGCATGACACCTAGGGCGCTGGCCAGGACCAACGCCAGGAACATCAACACCAGAAGCGCTCCCCAACCGGCATTGACTAGAGGTTGGTCCACGCTATTCAGAACCATATCCGAAGCTACGAGGGTTTTTCTGGTTCGCACCCCATTATTGTCCAAGGAATCGACTATCGCACTGCCGTCCCCGCCGGACGCGCCTGGATTCACCCACAATTCGTTGGAGCCACCGGTGGGCCTGGGGCTGTGCAAGTTAGATTGGCGGATGAAAGTTGCCAGGTCCACCACCACAAAGGGCCGCTCCGACGGGTCAAGCGTGGGAAAGTAGTCTACTACAGCTTTAATCTCCACCGGCAGGGAGAAAGTCGACAGGCCCACGGTTCGTACATCGCCCACTTCCGCATCGGCCAAGTCCAAGAAAGGCTGGCTCACCAAGGCTGGCAGCGGCCGCTCCGGCGGTCCGGGCCTGATGCCTCGCAATCCGATGCTACCCGGAGCCCAACTATAACGAGCCGAACCAACGGAGGCCGGGAGCACCACCGACTCGCTGGATTCCAGGCCGTACAGACCCGGCCTGGAGTAGTCTTCGATTATCTGCCAATTATCCAGACTGTGAAAACTGTCGACTATCTCGGCGCCGTTGGGACCGTTAACCCCCAACTCGCCAAAAAACATCGCGCCGGGGTCGGGTATGCCCCGCCGGCCCGTGATTTGAAGAGAGAGCAACGTATGCGGTGGCGTTATGGGTATCAGGCCCTCTCTGTCTTGGGACCTACTTCCACGGGTAAGAAGCGGCAAGATTTCGCCTTCTAAGCGTTTCCAGCCTCGAAACCCCAAATCGCCGATATGTACATCGAAGTGGTAGCCGTGGACATCTTTAAGCCTAGCCCGTAGCGACAGATTGGAGTTGGGCCGGCTAGGTTGCACCGATACGGTCAGAGACGTAGCCTCCTTAGGCAGCAGGATACCTTCCGGTCTATCCTGGGGGGCAGGCGCTAGTAGTGCGGTCAGCTCCTCCAAGGTCCTGCCCCCGGCGAAATCCGGCCGGTACCAGCCTACTTTGGCGAAATTGTCTGCCTCTACCGCCAGCAAAGTTCCCCTGGTGCTGAACCCGGTGGTGGTCACGTGACCGCTGGACCGTTGCACCTCAACCGCCCACTCGGCCAAACCTTCGTCCATGACTCTTTTTGATATGCCTTGAAGCGGCGTTGGCCGAGACATGCCACCGTGGTCGATCCTCAGTCCGGCTCCAGCGGCGTAAAGGGCACGGTCTCTTTGGCTACGTTCCAACGTGGAAGAAAAGGCGCTGCCGATGAAGCCCAATGCCGTGGCGAACATCAGCAGCACGACCAGGGAACCGGGCACTACGGGATCTCTAGAAACGTGGCGGAGTCCCTGAACCAGCCAGGCCGGGGCAACCGGCTCGGAGATCCGGGCCAGCAGTCCCACCCCTATGGGGAAAATCCGCATCACTATGAGACCAACGGCCAATAGTAGCAGCACTGGTCCTATCAGCAGGCTATAGTCTAACTCCAACCCTTGGTTGCCCAAGGGGCGTACCAGAAAGGCGCCCCGATTCTGGATCTGCCACCACATAAGTGAGATCAGTCCCAGCAGCAGCATATCCAGGTAGTAGCGATGCACAAAGGGTGTCCGCGCCGGTCTAGCCCCGGATTGCCGGAACTCGACGATTCCCTGGCGAGCCGCCATCAGGGTCGTGCCGGTTAACACCACTACCCCCAGCAGACCTCCCGCCAATCCCACCAAGAAGGCATTTGACGAGAGGACCACCGGCACGGTGGCCAGATCCTCGCTCCCTCCCAGGCCGAAGAACACTTGCCCAAGGACCCGGACCACCGCCAGCGCCAGTAAAGGACCCAGAAGGGCGGCCGGAACGCTCAATATCAGCCCTTCAATCACAGCCAGCACTCCCACCTGCAACGAAGTGGCCCCCCTGCTTTTGAGCATGGCGATCTCAACCGCCCGGGACTTAACCACCAGTCCGGTGATCAAGGCGAGAAAATATGTAAGGATCCCGGTAATCATGAACAAGATCAGGTACAGCGGGATCCGGGCCAAGAGCAGTTGCTCTTTATAGTCGTTCAACACCTTATCCAACCTGATGCCGGTGCTGGAATTGTTGAGGCGGGTGCGCACATCGTATTTGACCAACCGGAGGACATCTAAAATATCGTCAACCTGCCCGGCTTCGATAGCCTCACGGTCCAAATAGTAGAACCATGTGACGTCGGTATACAACGTGGGATATAAAGCGTAAATCTGGCGGAGAATGGCGTCTTCAGTGGTGAACAAAGGAACGATAGTCCACTTGTCATCTTGGTAGCTGAAGGCCTTCTTGGTCCCGTACCAAAACTCGTCATCCGGATTGTCTCTCTGGAAAACACCGACGATATCAACGGCGATAGGCGGCGGGTCGGGGAAAGAAGCGGCAGGCACAGCCTCCATTCTGGCGCCAACATCCAGCCCTAACAATTCGGCCCCCAAGACGTCTATCGCAACCTCCAGCGGTTGTCCAGGGACTGGGGAACCGCCATTCGGTCCGGTGTAAGGCCAGCGCCCTCGTAGAATCTTGCTTCGTTTCGGAGCAAGACCAGTCATATATTTAATTTCTCCCCTTGGCCGAATGTCGTTGGCCAATTCAAGCTGGGGATGTCCTAGGAAGAAAAAGGTCGACGTCTCGATGAGCCGGGCTTGATCATTGATGTAAGGCTCGAACCGGCTGGACACCCGCTTATCAGCGAAATCCAAGCCAGCCCGGTAATAGGCCGCCCGGCCTTCAACTGTGGGGGGTGCGTCTTGGCCGCTAAATACCCTCACCCAAACGTTGGCTTCCGGCGGAGAGGCTTGGGTCAAAGCATGCCGCAGGGCGGCCTCGGCCAGCATGTCGGAAAAAATCACTCCGCTGGCTAACAGGGAAACTGCCAGCAATATGCCGGCGAAGAGGACCAGTTCCAGCCACCAAGCGGAGATGATTCTCCGGACGGCGATTATGTATCCCAGGCGTGCAAGAGCTATCATTCTCCAGTCCTCAACACATCAGGAACGTTGAGCCGCCTAACGAAGACTAACGCGACCAACAACCCCAACAACGTGGCCACGATCAGGCCGCCCAAGGCGCCCACAACCAGCCCATCTTGCACCTCCAATACCATCGGAGGTATGATCGGTCTTGCCCGGGCGTCGATGTCCAAGAATCCCAAAACCCACCCGCTTAGCCAGATTCCAACTACGCTACCTACCACCAATCCGAACATCGCCGTCAACCCGCGCTCAAGCGCCAGGGATAGCGCCAGTTGAAGCCTGGAGAAACCCAAAGTCCGAGCAACCGCCAGGTCCACCCTAGAGGTATGGATCGCCACCAATGAGTGAATCACAAGGGTGAGCAACACAGCAATCGTAATGGCGGTCATACTCAGGAACGTTAGGCCGTTCCAGCCTCCTCCGGCTAGGGGGTTTCGACGTGCCGTTTGCACCAATACGTCGCGGTCCTTGATGGAGACATAGGCGCCGATCCTCTCTTGCAGAGATGCGACCACCTGAACGCGGTCGACATCGCCCTTTAAGGACGCCCAGAACGCGCTCGGTTCCTTAACCCTCTCCAAGGACGTCCGGCGCGCATATTGTTTATAGGGCTCCAGGGGAACGATCAAGAAGGGCCGGGTTAACGGGTTTAACGTCGGAAAGTAGTCCGTAGTTCCTCGAATCACCACCGGGACTAATCTTCTACCCGCTTTGACCCGAACTATCTGACCCACGGAAAAGCCCGGTCCGCCGATCGCCGGCACTGGGAAGGGGTCCGGCGGAATAACGATACCCCGTGGCGCGTCTTTGAATGTTTCCTCCCAGGTGAATCTAAGTCCGGCGTTGCCTGACCGGGCCGCCGTAGTCGCGCGCTCAACTACATCAGGAGCTTGGCCCTGGTTCACCAGCGGCACCCACCTGCCGGAAGATTCGAAATCCTCTACGACCAAGCCTCCTGAAGGGCTGGAAGGACTCTTGACAGTGACATCGTCCAAACTGATGGTTCCAGGCGGGGTTCGGGCGAAAGATTTACGGCTTAGATAAAACGAAACCAACCGCAAAGGCTCGCCCGACGGATTCACGTTGTCATTGATTTCCTCTTCCAAGTAGGTCCATCCGGATCCAGGTCCGGCCCCGCTTGCGTTGCGGGCTGATAGCCCCGTCCTGGCCTTGGAAACTTCTCCCAGAAACAGGTTATGAAATCTTCCTTGGCTGGTGTAGAACCGAGTCCATAGGTTCAGGTCCGAAACAAGAGTCCCGCTGTTCAGTCCGGTGAGATCAACCCACACCCCGATACTTGTAGTGTCGCCGGGGAGCAAGATTCCAGAACCAAATCCGGAAGACGGGAGGAAAACGGGTCGCAGCGGCTCCATCAGCTCCGATAAGCTCTTGCCGGCAAAGTCTTCCCGAAACCACACGATATCCGGCAGTACTTTGGGATCCACAGCCATAAGGGTAGCCGAATCGCCCGGCAGAACATCCAATATTGTCACGGACTCTCTTACGATGGGGCTGAATGTCCGGATGGCTTCATGCTCCTCCAACGTTTGGGCGTCTCGACTAGACAAGGAAGGCCCTGACATCGATAGCTCGCCGCCACTGGAATACAGAGCTTGATGGGTCTGACTTGCGGACAAAGTCGGCTGGAACGATGCGCCGAATACCCCCAGGGCCGCTGCCAGCGCCAGGATGACAACCAACGAGCCATGGGGCAGAGGATCTCGAGCGAACCGGGCCAGTGGAAAGGACACCCAGGCAGGAGCAAGCCGGTCGGCGGACCAGGACATTAGACGGACCACCAAAGGCAACACTCGCAGCACGACGACCGCCACGACAACCAACACCAACGCGGGGCCGAAAAGCAGCAGGAAATCTACCTTTACTTCCCCGCTTTCCAGGTCACGGATCAGAAATCCCTCTCGTCCCCGGATCTCCCACAGCAAGAAACCCAAGATAAACAACACCAAAATGTCAATGTAATACCGCTGCAAAAGCGGCAGAGTAGGCGGCCTAGCCCGGGACCGCAGGGACTCAACGATGCCCAACCGGGCCCGGTTGAAGCTGGAGGTCAACAGCACGATTAGGCTTAGTACACCCCCTATGGCCCCCATCAGGAACATATCCGTTGACAGGACCACGGGGATACTTCCTCCGGTTCCGCCGACGGGATCAACAGTAGGCGCCAGGAGAAACCGTACTATAAGCAGGGCCAAGAACGGCCCCACAATCATGGAGGCCAGAACAACGAATCCCTCGCTCACGGCCAGGATCCCACTGACCTGCAAGATACTGGCGCCCCGGCTGCGCAAAAGACCCGACTCGTCCGTTTGGGAGCGGGCCAGCATCCCCACAACCATGATGAGAAAGTAGATTATAACCAGGACTACCAGGGAGATGAACACAAAGATCGGCACGCGGGCCAGGGTCAGCGCCAGCCGGTATTCCTTTAGCGCCGGTTTCAGGCCGGTAAGGATCCAAGAGCGGGGAAACTGCCGGTTGATGTCCGTCTCCAACCCTTTGATAGCATCCTGGGCCGACTCTACCAAAGACGACTTAAGCACGGTCGTGTCCAAGAAAAGGAACCAGGTAAAGTCACCCACCATGGAGGGGTACTTGGCTGCTACTCCATCAAAAAATGTCTCTTCGGTGACGTAGATAGGGAGCAGGATCGGACCGCCGTCGTCCCGGGTGATGAAGTAGGAGGACGGGCCGTTCATCCAATATTCTTCGGTGGGGTCGATGGGGTCCGCCGTGCCCGTAATGGTGACCGAGATCCGCTGGCTCGGGTCGTTGATAAACGGGTAGAGATCTACCTGTTGACCGACACTGATGGCCATCTGGCGGGCCGCGGTCCTTCCCAGCACCGCCTCTATGCTAACACCGTCGACGCTGATCACCGGGGGCCCCACCGGCCAGCGGCCCGCCACGAGGGTCGAGTGTTCTTGGAACCCCGTGAGAAAGAAGGGACGTCCGATCGGCGCATCCAAAGGCGGAGAGCCGTCCGACGGGACGGTGCGCAACCGGATGGATCCTCGAACGATCCCGTAGCGTCCCATGCTCCGGATCATGAATCCCAGGCGAGATTCCGAGATTCCTTCCACCGCCGAACGGAGTTGAGTGTAGTCCGCCGTCCCGATGGGACGATTCTGGGTTATCAGGTGGACGTTCAGCACCCTGGGGGAAGTCGAAGCTAAGGTATGACGCAGCCCCCCTTCAGCCAATACCCGTGAGTAACCCGCTCCAACGGCCATCAACGTGACCGCGCTGATGATGCCGAAGGAGGTGATTACCAAGAGCGGCCAAGTGGAACGGATGCGTCTTCGCAGCAGCCAGTAAAGTAAAGTGGTCCAGCCCATTACTTATGCTATGACGGGTGTAAGTATTTCGACTCACCCATATGGTCGGATGTAGGCAACCATGTCAACTTCCGCGTCAACTTTATCGAACGGGAGTGTAATGGCGGCTAGGATAACTGTCAACGTTGTGCGCGAACCCAAGGCGAACCAAGAACCCATTCTGAGCTCCGGTTCGGTTGTATGGCGCATCAAGTTGGAGAACATCGTGTTACGCAGTCCATAGATCCCGGAGAAAGTCGCCGGACACGACTGCTCCCCATGCTATAATCCGCCCGCGCTTGGCAATGTTGAATAGCGATTTGTAACTGCGGTTTTTTTAGATCAAAACTCTCGCATCCTCAGGAGGTGGGACCCTTGGGTAAACTGGATGGCAAAGTAGCATTGGTAACCGGCTCGGGCCGTAACATCGGCCGGGCTACGGTTTTGAAATTGGCTGGAGAGGGCGCCGATGTGGTGGTTAACGCCCGTTCCAATCAGGAAGAAGCCGAGGCGGTAGCCGAAGAGGCCCGCGCCCTAGGAGTCAAAGCACTGCCCATCCTGGCCGACGTAGCCAGCAAAGAGCAGGTAGACAGCATGGTGGCCAAGGCTATGGCCGAGTTCGGCAAGATTGACATCTTGATCAACAACGCGGCCATCCGTCCCCATAAGCCCTTCCTGGAAGTTACGCTTGAGGACTGGGAAAGTGTACGGGGAGTGGTGCTGGACGGCGCTTTCTATTGCACCAGCGCCGTGATGCCTTCCATGGTAAAGAACGAATACGGACGCATCATCTTCTTCACCGGTGACGGGGCTTTCCAGGGTCCGGCGGAGCGGGCCCACGTTTCCGCCGCAAAGATGGGCTTGGTGGGCATGTGCCGAAGTCTGGCCACCGAGTTCGCCCCGAAGAACATACGGGTCAACGTAGTCTCACCGGGCAGCATTGACACTTCGCGGGAGAATCCCCAGTGGTATCCCCAGAGCCGCCCCCCGGACGCGTCCCACATACCCTTGGGCCGGCAGGGCATGGTGGATGAGATTGCGGCGACGGTCATGTTCCTGGTTAGCGACGACGGCGGCTTCATCACCGGCCAGTCCATCCACGCCAACGGCGGCACCGCGTTTTTCTGAGCCTGAAGTTTCCGGACGGATCGTTAGCCGGATTGGAGATTTGATACTGAAATTAAATAAACACTAGGCGTTTCACCAGACTCATCGACATCCTGGCCTCGATGAGATGCAACACATGCAGGCGTCTGACGTTGTGTTGCAAACACCGTATCTGGTATGGTTGATTCGAAGAAGACGGAGGGTTCCTAAGATGAATATTGGCTTTAGCGGTAGGTCTCCAAATGCGGCGGGCTCCTTTGTAAAGAATCGGCTGTAAAGAATCGGCTCCGTTGGTTCATCCTCACCGTGGGAGTTGTTCTAGGGATAGGCGGCGGAGCGGTTTTCGCTGAATATTGCTGGCGATATGTGGATAATTCCTTTGCTATCAATCCCCAGACTTGGGAATGTTCTTATATTCCGCCCAGTGGGGCTGCAGCCGCAACTCCCAGCACCCAGATGATTATCGATGAACACGCAAACTGGCACTGTATCAACGGTTGGCTGGGCGCTGCGGGTGGCGTAGGATCGGGACCAGACGTCGGCGACCCGGGTTATGGGTTGGCGTTCCTAGCCATGCACAAGCAGATGATTAACGATTTCGACCTGTTTCGGGACTCGGCGGCGTTGCTCAACCGCATCGAGACGTGGGACGCCAACGACTTTCCGTTAGGCCCCAACTACAATCCCATGCCCTGGGGCATTCCGGGCAATCCTCAACTAGGGTTTCCGGGCGCTGGCGTATCAAATGCCACCGCAGGGGCCATTGCAGGAGGAGTCTGTCTGGTGGGAACAGGACGATCCGGTGACGGCGTAGATCCGGCGACGTACACCCCCTGTCCCGGATGCAGCGTACTACCGAACCAGTTCCGGGCGCCTCCCATAGGCACGCTAGACAATTTCGCTAGTGCCGACGACTTGGGGAACTCCCTTGAGGTATTGTGGCACGGGTCCTTCCATAATGGAATCAGCGGCGCCTTCGATTCAAATAGCAATAGGTGCAATGACGCGGGCCCACCGCGGACTTCGCCCAGAGACTCGATGTTCTGGAGGGCTCACAAAGCGCTGGACGACGTCCATTCCGATTGGCAACAGCTATAGCCCTCCGACATCATGATTGTCCTAGACCGCTCGGGCAGCATGACCGGCGCCTCAAGCTCCGGAAGTCCCATTGCCAAGATGGACGCAGCCAAATCTGCCGCCGAGATGTTTACCGAGCTTGTGGAGAACGGCCAGGGGCATAACGTAGGCTTGGTCTCATTTTCCACCACAGCTACTTCTCCCCCCGACCTGGCTCTCACACCCGCCAACGCCGCCTTAGCCGCGGTGCAAGCCGCCCTCGCTGGCGTCAATGCGAGCGGCGCCACTGCAATTGGCGATGGACTGCTGGAAGCTCACAATCACTTGACGACCCAAGGAAACAACGAACGGCAGGCGATCTTGCTGTTGACCGACGGCAAGGAAAACCGCCCACCGTGCCTGGATGGCACCGGCAATGGCTGTAATGGGGCCGGCGCCGACATCGCTACCGGGGCTTTTGACCAGACGCAGATTTGCGCCGTTGGCTTTGGCGACGCCTCAACCAGCCTGGACGAAATAGTCCTGAGGGACTTGGCTGAACTCCAAGGCGGCATTTTCATCGCCGGCGCCGGGGAACTCCAGCTAAAAAAATTCTTCCTAGACTGCTTCTCTGACATATTCGACGAGTTCCTTGCCGTGGACCCGATAGAGGTACTACCCGCCGGAAAAGCAGAGTCCAGCCCTGTAATCATCTCATCGGCTCTGGATACCAAAATCACTTTCGTCCTGGCCTGGGAACAGGGCAAGCCCCGTTGGAATTGAAAATAACCACCCCGTCGGGAGCTGTGCTAGATCAGACTGACCCATCTATCGAGCGTTCCGCCGGGTCGTCGTGGCTCTTTGTTCGGGTTCCGCTACCCTACCGGGGTGACGCCATTGGCCAGTGGAAGGCCCAAGCGGTTCGCGTCGACCCTCCCGGACGGGACCAAAGCTTCTTTATCGCCGGTATGGTAGCAGGGGCAGGGCAACTGTCGCCGACAAACCTGAGATTCAATCACTATACTGGTCAGCCGCTCTGGCCGGTGGTGAGGATCACAGCGCCTTATCGGCCGTTGGACGAATTTGATAAGGTTGAGGCGATTGTCACAATTACTCGTCCCCTTGTCGGCACAGGCAATCTTCTTGCCAAGGCTGGGTTGGGCGATGGCACAACGATTAAGGGCGATGCCGTCGACCCGCGAGCCGCCAGACTTCTCCAGCTTGCCAAGAGGTCTCAGGGAGATTTGGTGCCCACCGTGACTGAGAAATTCCCCCTATACGATGACGGTACCCATGGCGACCGTTTTGCGAACAACCATTACTGGAGTACCCAGCTTCCCAGCCTTGGCAAGATCGAAGGGATGTACAGGTACAACTTTAAGTTCATCATTTCGGAGGGCGGACAAACATTCACTCGCGAGGCAAACCATTCGGTTTACGTAGCGGTGAATATCGACCCCAAGGCCACTAAAACGGATATAAAAAACATCGGAACCACGTCTGCGAATTTTGGGGAGGGAAGGACAGGCACCATAATCACCTTTGTCCCCCAGGATAGCTTGGGTAACTTGCTGGGTCCTGGGCGCGTTGGGTCCTTCGAGTTGTCTACCAGGGGAGACGTTCGGATTGAAGGCGAAATAAAGGATGACGGGCGGGGCTCCTACCTGGCCACCGTGTCCTGGACGAAAAAGGCTAAGGAGCCTGCCCTAGCGCTCACCCAAGACGGCCAACCACGGTTGATCGTCGACCTGGCCAGCGGCACTGTCAATTCGGATCTTGAACCTCGCGAGCATCTTCTGCTCCATTTCACTGCCGCAAACACCACGATTGACCCTAAGCCCCCCAACACAAACGTGCAGCGGCAAGTGAGGACAACCAGCCTTGCCCCGGGCGATATCGTGGACGTCAGCATTCAGCCATCGGGCTTCGACGCCCACTACTTTGGTTTAAAAGAGGACATCGGCGATCTGGAATACACCGGTTCTTACTCGGCGGCTTTCAACCCCGAAGGCACTACCTTCCTCACGGAGCAGCCCAACCGGCCCTTCACCTACAAAGTCCGAATACCCGAGTCTGCCAAGGCGGGGGAGAAGTTCATCATCCGAGGGGAGTATTGGAACAATCCTGACGCGCTGGGCGGGTTCAAATCGTTGATCAGGAGGAAAACCGAGGAAACAGTGCTAACGGTAGTAGGGAAGGAAACCCCGGACGTCAAGCCCCCGGTAACCGAGGAAGCCCCCAAGGTTGAATCCACGCCGCCCGCTGCTGCGGAACCCACTCCAGTCCCATTGATCGACATAGTACAAGAGCAGGTGCGGGGGCTGTGTGGGGGGTCTCCAAGCGGTTCAGTTTTTGGCGGACAGATCGGCTTGCTCATGCTGCCGCTGGCGCTGGGATTGACTGGAGCCTGGCGTAGGGGCAGGCACCGAAAGAATTCCCCTCAAAAACGAGGTGACTGGGAGTAAAGATTGAGTTGATCTGACTATGCGTTGGTCTGGGTTCAACACCGTGCAGGCGCACCTCAACGGTAAGGGGCGGCGCAGGTATGGGGGTTGGAATCTGAACTCTTGGTAGTCAGCCAAAACCCCGGCCTAAGGCCGAATTGGCCTTGGCCCGGTTTCATAGGGGGGCGTTTAAGGGGGCTCCAGGGTCTAGCAGCATTTCACCGATCGTTAACAAGCCCCCTGTCCCCATTACCTGCCGCTACGCCCGAAACCTGAACTCCTTCAAGTCGGGGGGAATGATCAGCTTGGCCTCGGTCAGTTCCTGAATCTCCTCGGGGTTCCAGCCGGGGGCGTGCTCACGGAGCACGAAACCTTCGGGGGTGATCTCGAAAAGGCCCAGGTCGGTGGCCAGCAACTTGACCACTCCGGGAGCCGTGATGGGCAAGGTGCAGCGATTGAGCAGCTTGGGACCACCCTCCCGGGTATTGTGTTCCATGGCGATGAATACCCGCTTGGCGCAGGCCGCCAAGTCCATCGCCCCGCCGATGCCGCCGCCTTTTCGGGAGGGGATTCGCCAGTTGGCGAAGTCGCCGTTCTCGGCCACCTCGTAAGCCCCCATCACCGTCACGTCCACCATACCTCCCCGGATCACGGCAAACGAGTCGGCATGATGCAGGATGGACATACCGGGTTGGGCGGTGACGAACTGCCCGCCAGCGTTGACCAGATGCCCGTCCTCTTTGCCCTCTTCAGCCAGAGGCCCGTAGCCGATCACGCCGTTCTCCGAGTGGGTGATGATGTCACGGCTGGGGTCAACATAGTTGGAGCACAATGTCGGCATGCCCACTCCCAGGTTCACGATCCACTCGTCCTGGAACTCCATGGCCAACCGGTCGCACATTGCCTGCCGTTCCAGCTTAGGTTTGTCCGCCATAAAAAATCCTCCGGAAATTTAGCTTTCAGCGGCGTAGGGATTGACTGCCGATGGCTGAAAGCTGATTGATCGCCTCAGTACCAGATGCCGTCAGGTGGAATGGTTATGATCCGGTCCACGTAGATTCCGGGCACATGTATGTGATCGGGATCCAATTCCCCGGCCTCAACTACCTCGTTTTCCACCTCGACGATGGTCACCGTGGCCGCCATGGCCATAACCACGTTGAAATTGCGTTGGGTGAGGCGGAACTGTAAGTTGCCAAAAGTATCGGCCTTCCAAGCGCGGATGAACGCATAATCGCCGAAAAGGGGATGCTCCAACACGTGCATGCGGCCGTTGATCTCGCGGTGTTCCTTACCTTCGGCCAACTCGGTACCAACGCTGGAAGGTGTGTAGAAACCGCCGATCCCGGCCCCGGCAGCCCTCATGCGCTCGGCCAAGGTCCCTTGAGGGACCAACTCGGCGTCGATCTCGTCATTGTTGTACATGCGCGTGAAGGGGGTTACGCGCGATGGATGGGTGGCGGCGGTGAAGGCGCAAATCATCTTCTTCATCTGCCCCGCTTCCACCAGAGTGCCGACGTCGATTTTATCGTCCAAAGCGCCGGCGTTGTTGGAGACGCCGGTCAGGTTTTTGGCTCCCTGGCGGTTTAGCGCGGCGATGAGGTTACGGGGCAGTCCAACCCCGCCAAAGCCGGGGAACATGACGGTGGAGCCGTCGGGTAGGCCCGCCACCGCCTCGTCAAAGCTGTTAAATATCTTGTTCTTCATTCAGGTAGTCTCCGGAAATCTCGCTTAGTGACAATCCGTTGTCAATACTAACGCAGTCCGGGCATCGTTGCCATAGCTGGGCCGATGGGACAATTCTTGCATTCGTGGTCTGCAACCCGAGCCGGACCTGCATCCTAGGTCTCTGAATAGTTGGCCCCGCCGTGCCCGTCAAACCCGTAGGAGTATCCCGATCGTATCGGGACCATACCCCTACGCCGGCGTTTCGACATCACGATGCTGTGGCCGGAATCCCCCACGCCACTTGACAAGCCGGGCAAATGGACGAAAATCGTTGGTAGATTATTCTAGGAGGCCGAACATGGTAGACGATAGCCATTCGACATACGTTTACGTGGGACTGGGGGGCGAAGGTGAGAACATCGGGCTGGGCGGGATGTACCGCCGCGCCGATGGAGACCAAGAATGGCAGGCCATCAACAATGGTTTGCCAAACGAGCCCCAGGTGCGGGCCTTGGTGGTACACCCGCAGAATCCCCAGACCATCTACGCCGGGACTCAAAACGGTGTGTACCGCAGCGATGACCGGGGCGATCATTGGCAAGCCCTGGACTCCCACCGAGGCGATGTGTGGTCATTGGCCTTACACCCCTCCGATCCGGGCGTGATATTAGCCGGTTACGAACCCTGTGCTATCTACCGGTCCGAGGACAGCGGCGAGAGCTGGGACCAGATGGACACCACCCGGGTAGTCCATCCCCACATCACAACCTACATGCCCCCCTTGGGCAAACGGGTGATCGGCATCGCCGTCGACCCGTCCGATCCCCAGGACATGTACGGCGCCATCGAGGTCGGCGGCCTGCTGGCCAGCCGGGACGGTGGGGCAAGCTGGGACTCGATCATCGACGGCCCATACGTACGCAACAACACCCTCGACCTCCACGGCGTTCAGGTCAGCGCCGCGTCCCCTGGCACCGTCCATATCATCACCCAGGTAGCCATGTTCCGCAGCCGGGACCGAGGCGGCCATTGGGAACACGTACAGTTCGGCGAGATGTTTCCCGGCGGGTCGTATTGCCGTGGATTACTGGTTGACCCCAGCGACCCCAGGACCATCTACTTGGCCGCCGGCGCGGGAGGTGGCGGCGCTCCCCAAGGTACCGAGGAGGCTGGAGCTTTATTCCGCAGTCACGACGTTGGCGAGACTTGGGAACGGGTGGACCTGGGCGACACACCACCGGGCCGCATGTTCCAGATCGCCATCGACCCGGCAGCTCCGTCCCACGTTTACTGCTGCGCCAACTACGGACAGGTCTACAGCAGCTACGACGGCGGCTCATCTTGGAGCAAAGACCAGATACCCGCCGAGTTGTCCCGAAGCCGCCACATATATCCCATGGTCTGTGGCTAGGTAGCTTTCGGGTATCAGCTATCAGCCATCAGCGATCTGGGACTACAGGAAATCCCTGAAAGCTGATAGCTGATCGTTGGCTTACAACCACTAGGAGGTTCCCTACATCGCTATGGCATTAGACAGAGCCACTTTCGGCATAACAGAAGAATCGTTGCAATTCATGGTATTGGACAAGAAGGATATGCCGGAGGAGTTTCAAGGGTTTCAGGTAGTGCGGGAAGGCCCGCTGGATAACGAAAACATGGCCGAGCACGGCTTTGCGGGCAATACCCCGGAACGGTTCCGCGCCGTTGGGCGGGTCACCGGATTCATGAGGGAATTGGGCGAAACGTCCACCGCCGTAACGGGCGACGGGTTCAATTTCCTGGGCGCGACGGTCGCCCACCTGTTCGATAATCCTAAGTCGGTAACCGAGTGGATGCATGAGGTGTTCGTCAAGGACTTCGAAGAGAACGTGGGTGAGAGCGTCGGCGAAGACCAGCAGTTAATCTCAACCCAGCGCTTGGAGACCAGCGGCTTCTTCGATGAAGCGGTAGCCTTGAAGGTCCTGCAGGGAGGAGCGGCGGGTCTGATCTCCTCCACCGTGCTCGACTTCCGGGTGGGCCGTATACTAGGAGTGGCCTTCGTGGGCACCGTCGGCGACCACGAAAGGCTGGACCTGGCCACCCAGTTGGCGCAGTCCCTTGAGAAACGCATCGTCCGGGTGGTGTTAGGCGCGGCTTAAGGAGCTTACAGCCGCCTACGAGGCACTGACTCAACCTCGATGGTCCGTATCTTAGGTGTGGCGGTAGCGCGGAGGTGATCAAAATGAAGCTGCATGGCTTCTTTCAGATTATCCAAAGCTTCCTTCCGGGTAAACCCTTGGCCCACTACGTCCGGATCAGAGCACCGGGCCACAACCCAGCGCGGCTCCTCCCACAAAGTTACGATGTAGGTCTTCTCCAAAATATCTCCAGGGTTTCGCTTCCCCGTCTACCCCCCACCCAATAGCCGCACCACCTCGTCGCCAACTTGAGACGTGGAGGACTGGCCGCCCAAGTCCGGGGTTATTACCTTTCGCTCGATCAGGCAACGCGATACAGCATCATCGACGCTTTTGGATGCCTCGGGCTCCCCCAGGTGGTCCAGCATCATGGCTACCGCCGAGATTGTGGCCAGGGGGTTGGCGATGCCTTTGCCGGTGATGTCGAAGGCGGCGCCATGAACCGACTCGAACATAGATGGATGCTCCCGTTCGGTGTTGATGTTAGCGCTGGCTGCCAGACCCAAACTTCCGGTAACCACCGCTGCTATGTCCGAAAGGATGTCGGCAAACAGGTTGGAGGCCACCACCACGTCGAAGTCCTCGGGCCAGCGGACGAAGTCCATGCAGGCCCGGTCAACCAAGAGAGACTCGGTTTCGATCTGGGGATACTCGGCGGCCACTTCGTCGAACACCTCGTCCCAGAACACCATGCCGAAGGACTGGGCGTTGGACTTGGTCACTGAGGTTACCTTTCTCTTGCCATTATTGTTGCCGTCACGGCGGACGCAGTATTCGAAGGCGGCACGGATGATTCGCTCAGTGCCCCGGCGGGTAAATATATTGGTCTGAATCACGGTTTCGTGGGGGGTGCCAGGATACAGGCGGCCGCCCACCGGCGCGTATTCTCCCTCCGTGTTTTCCCTAACGATCACCAGGTCGATATCGCCGGCCTTCTTGTTAGCCAAAGGCGACGTAACGCCGGGAAAGAGATAGGACGGACGGATGCAGATCCCCTGGTCGAAGGCCCGGCGCATGGGAAGCAACAGCCCGTGGAGGGTTATGTGGTCCGGAATATTGGGGTCGCCAACCGCTCCGAAAAGAATGGCGTCAGACGACTCGAGGGATTCCAGGCCATCCTCGGGCATCATGCGGCCGGTCTCCCGGTAATAGGCCGACCCCCAGGGGTATTCGTTGAACTTGAAAGTGATCGTTGGGCTGCCGGCGGCCACCGCTTCCAGCACCTTTTTGCCTTCCGCAATCACCTCGGGTCCCACGCCGTCTCCAGCAATCACCGCCAGGTTGTACTCTGCCATATTTTCTTGCTCCTGAATTTTAGTATCGATTCGTTCTGGTCTGATGGGGCGTCGATGAGGCCTAGAGGGCGGGGACAGCCCCATTCCAACCTTCCCCCATATAGTGGCTCTGCCTCGATAGTCTCCTTGACCATGTCACCCTAGTCTACTTGCCCATATCACCCTGAGCGCAGCGAAGGGTCTGGGGTGACGGGCCCAGAATCGCGTAACCAACCTCCGCTCAGATTTCCCGACCATGTCGAGGACTCGCGACATAGTCGGAGCTACGTCCCTCCGGTCCTCAGAATAACGGTTTTGAGTGACGGGGAAGGGGATAAGTTTCCATTTTACATCGGCACCGGCTGAAGCCCGCCGCCCAACAGCCGGAAATGGTGCACCATCTCGGCCTCGGGGAATGCTTCGCGGGCTTGGCGGAATGTGGACTTGCCCCTTCTTTGCCTGGCGTCCAACAATACTCCGATTATGGTCCCACTGTGGCCAACGTTGACCCCAACCGCGCCAACATCCTTGGCGAAATCCTGTACCGCGGCTAAGTGGGGTTTGGGCAAGACACGCTGGCTAGCGATGGCGCTGATGGAGGAGCCTTGCCCGACCAACACTGGGTCTCCCTTTTCCACACCGGAACGGACCAATTCCAACGCGTGGGACGTTTCCGGTTGGACGGACTCCCACAGCGAACGCCGGTCCGCTTTGTTGAATTCCACGGTATCGACAGTTCCGCCGAAGTCGAGGGCGACTATCTCCATGGGGGGTGGTGGACCCAAAGTCTCTGTTATGCGTCCTTCACGATGGTCAAATAGGGCCACTCCGGGGAACATCACCCCATCGGTGGGCTCCACCGACACGGCGATACTCGCCACGACGTCTGGGGCCAGTTCCACGCCCAGCGCCAAACCGGTGCCCGCGATGGTCGCGGCTACGTCAGCGGTGCTGCTGCCCATACCCTTGCTGCGGGGTATGGGGCTGCCGACAGTGATCCGGGCGGCCAGCTCGTCCCGTTCCAGGTATGCCAAAGTGGCCAGCAGGGCCTCGACCGCTTTGGGACAGCCGGCCGTAGCTTCGACCTTTGGCGCATCCTCGTTCGCGCCATTGCTATACAGATCCACTCGCACCCTGGAGTAAAAATCTACGGGACAGGTGACCAGGAAGTAGATATCCTCCCGAATTCCCTGAACCAACTCGCCACATACTCCCGGCGCACGAACAGTGGCGCTGCCCACCAACTCACCATGATATTCCAAGGCAGAAGTCTCGTTGCTATTTGGTTTAGGAGAACTCATGAACGGAGAAGAACCTTATTTCCCGGGTAAGCCCTTGTCCGGGCTCTTAATCGCCATGGGCACTCCGGCGACTACTAAGTACACATTGCCGGCAGCGGTGGCAACTTTTTGGTTCACCAGGCCCAGCAGATCCTGAAAACGGCGGCCCAGAGGGAACGGCGGCACCAGAGTTAGGCCTACTTCGCTGCTAACCAGGATAACCGAAGCCCGAGACCGGTCACAGGCATTCAAGATTTTCCCCAAAGATTCCTCGACGAGCGAGTCCAGAACGTCACCAGGCTCATCCTCGTGCTGTTGCAGCAGGTTGCCCACCCAGGAATCGAGGCTATCTATCAGCATTACCGCCGGCGGGGTTGTCCCTTCCAGCGCATTCTGCAAGCAACCCGCCAGATCCGTTGGTGCCTCCAGTGTCTCCCAACTATCCGGCCGGGATTCCCGGTGGCGTTGAATGCGGCGCTCCATCTCCGGGTCGCTGGCAAGGCCGGTGGCAAGGTATACGACCGGCTTGTCCTCTTGTTTGGCCAGATTTTCCGCGAACTCGCTTTTACCTGACCGCACCCCGCCCAGAACCAACGAGAGCCGGTTATTCATCAGCGGCCGGACCCCACGCTGTCGAAGTCCCGGGCTAGACCGGACATTTGGTAGATCAAGTCCATGTTCAGGCTACCCCGCACCCAGTCGGCCAGCTTGTCGAATTCTCCGTCGATCCCTGCCATTTCATCGGCAGGTGGCAGAGTGACTCCTTTGCGCCGGGCCAGCGCTTGAAGCATCGCTCGCCGCAGACCGCCATTGTGGAACAGTCCGTGGATGTAGGTGCCCAAAACCCAACCGGAGGAGTCCAACGAGCCATCCAGTGCGTTGTCCTGGGTAACCGGCAGGTCCGAGCGGTCGTCGATGGCGAAAGGCACGCCCACCCCTTCAACAGCGGTCCTACCCATGTGAATCTCATATCCCTGAACTGGAAGGCCTTTCGCGCCGGCCAAAAGTCCGGAGTTCAAGGCAACCTTCCCGGTTACTCGATGAGTCTCCTTAGAGCCGGCGAAAATAGTCGTCATGGGCAACAGTCTCAGGCCGGAAATCTGGGCCTGGGTGGATTCCACGCCGTCGGGATCGCGGACCTCCTTTCCCAACATCTGATAGCCGCCGCAGATGCCGATCAGTGCGCTCCCATTGCCATGGGCTTCGATGACGGCCTGGGTCAGCCCTTGCCGGTCCATCCATGCCAGGTCCGGAATGGTGGTCTTGGTACCGGGCAGGATGATCAAGTCGGGGCGGCCTAGATCTGTTTGCGCGTCCACGTACCTGAGGGTCACGCCGCTTTCCTGAGCCAAGGGGTCGAAGTCGTCAAAGTTGGAGATGTGGGGAATCTGGATCACCGCGATGTCCAATACCGCGTTCCCCTTGACCCTCACGGGTAGGTCCAAAGCAACCGAATCTTCTTCCGGAATGTGGATGTCGTGGTAATGCCTCACCACACCGATAACCGGGATTCCGGTGCGGTCTTCCAGCCAGGTCAGGCCATCGGTCAGCAGATTGATGTCGCCCCTGAATTTATTGATGACGAAGCCCTTGATTATCTCCCGTTCTTCAGGCTCCAACAACTCCAAAGTTCCCACCAGGGAGGCAAAGACGCCGCCACGGTCGATGTCGCCGCAGAGCAGCACCGGAGCATTGGCGTAGAGGGCAACCCTCATGTTGACGATCTCGGTGGCTTTAAGGTTGATCTCCGCCGGGCTGCCCGCGCCTTCGATCACCACGATTTCGAATTGATCTCTCAGAATGTCCAGCGAGGTATGAACCGATTCCCATAGCTGGGATTTCAACTCGATGTAGTCCATGGTACGGGCCGAGGTGTAGGGCCGGCCCATCAAGACCACCTGAGACCGTTGGTCTGATTCCGGCTTGAGGAGAATCGGATTCATCTCCACTTGGGTTTCAACGCCGGCGGCCTGGGCCTGGACCGCCTGGGCCCGGCCGATCTCGCCGCCGTCAGGGGTGACGTAGGAGTTATTGGACATGTTCTGGGCCTTGAAGGGCGCTACCCGAAACCCATCCTGACGAAAGATACGGCACAGGGCTGATACCAGCACGCTTTTGCCCACATGGGAGGCGGTACCCTGGACCATTAGCACACGACCGGGCATATCCAGTCCTTATCAGCGATCAACGCGATTACGATTCCGGCTCGAAGCCGCCCAAATGAGAGATATCGTTAAAAAGACGCAATACTGCGTTGTCGGCGTAGGTGTCAATGATGGACAGGCCGCAGTTGGCCAGCATGAACCGCCAGGTTGATTCGTCGGGAAATCCCATCCAGGCGATGATTGCCCCTCTCAGAGACCCGCCATGGCCTACTACCAGTACCGTCTCCTTCAGGTGATTTTGGAGAAAATCGTGTGCCCACCCGGCCATCCGGAGATTGGTCACACGAAAGGTTTCGCCCCCATCCGGAGCGAAATCCAGGTTTTTGACCAACGAATCGGCGAACATCTTCGGGTACCGGTCCTTCCTCTCACGGACGGTGAGCCCCTCAAACACTCCGTGGCCACGCTCTCGCAGCTCCGGAATGGGGTTCAAGACCACGTCGCGGCCCTCCAGGATATGTTGGGCGGTTTCACGGGCCCGGCTTTGATCGCTGCTAAAGGCGACATCAATAGACGTATCCGCCAAGCGGTCTCCGATCAACCGTGCTTGCCGGCGGCCTTCTTCGGACAAACTGATGTCTTCGCTACCCTGGAGCCGCCCTTCTGCGTTCCAAGCAGTTTCCCCATGCCTAACCAAAAGCAGTCTACCCATGATTCATTCAAGCCGCTCCAAAATATTCTGTATGAAGAAGTGTTCGGTCGGTTGGTGTGAGCCTGTGCAGGGCATTTTAACAGAGTAGGGACGCATCTGTACCTGGCCAAGAGCGGCTTCTATTCCAGGCGTTGCGGCCCGCCATCTTTGTGGAGCGCGAACCCATAAAGATGGCGGGCCGGCAGCGGACCTAACTTGGTGTAATTACATACCACATTTTGTAGTAAAAAACGGATTTATACTACATCTTGACAATTTGTCATCTACCCTATACAGTATATGGACCCATAAGCAGGGAGGATTGTGATGGAAGCCTATTGCGTCAAGTGTCGAAGCAAGCGCGAGATCTCTAACCCCCAGGCTATTACCATGAAGAACGGCAAGCCTGCAACCTCGGGCACGTGCCCCGTGTGTTCGACTAAGGTTTTCCGCATCGGCGCCAGCCGCTAACAAACCTAGTTCCCCGCTCCTAAAATACCTCAAGGTAAATCGCGCTCCGGGCTACCAGGCTCGGAGTGCTGGAAATGTTCACCGACGCACGGGAGATGCGCTCCCGTGCGTCGGTGAACATTATTTAGTCGTTGCGCCCCTCGAAGGCCTTGATTTGAGATGATTCAGTTGAGGCTCAATCAGGGTAGAGATAATAGCTATTCTGCATTGGGTGCATCCACTTTTAGTATTTTTCGTTGTTAGCCCGCCCCCTAACGGTGCGGGCATCTTTGTATGTTCCTCCGTCGCCCCAGCTCCTCACCCGGCTAACTCCCCAATAAGCAGATCCCCTCGTTCCCGTTGGCGAACCCCCTCACCTGCTAGTATTATGGTACCTTGCTAGACCGTGGCCCAGGACTAACGCTGTCTAGAACAGTATCCGGCCCGATATGCGGGAGTATCTAAATAAATATTTGAGGTGCAGAGATGGCTCAACCCCAAGCGGCGCCATGGCAGACCATGTTGGAAGAGAACGCCCCAGACTTGTTGAAGAACGTCGCCGGCGTAAGAGAGGCGGTGTTGCAGGAAGGCGCCCTTTCACTAAAAGTCAAAACCATGATGACCATGCTGTGTGACGCATTGTTGGGACACGCCGATGGAGTGGCCACCATAGCCAACCGGGCCAGAGCAGCCGGCGCAACCGAAGACGAGATCGCCGAAACTGTTGGTGTCGCTTTTCTCTTTGGCGGGATGCCGGCCCTGGTCACCGGGGCAAATGCCTTCCGCAAGTAGCGGTAGCGCCCGTTGTGATAGTTCCCCCACCCAGATCGGGCCGAGTATGGAGATCGAGGTTATAACATGACGCCGACGGAAAATATCGCTTACTTCAATGGAGAACTGAAGCCGGAAAGCCAGGTTAGCATATCCATCCGCGACCGGGGATACCTGTATGGCGACGCCGTTTTCGACGCCACTCGAACATTTAACGGCGCGCCTTTTAAGCTAAGTCAGCACATCCACCGGTTGTACGATTCCCTCCGGTACCTGCGCATCGACGTGGGCATGGAGATGGACGAGATGGAGCGTTGGTCCAGAGAGGTGGTCCAGCATAACTATCCCTTGCTGCCGCCCAACCAGGACCTGTGGGTGATGCAGAGGATCAGCCGCGGTCTGGATTCGACCGGTCCCGACGACCGTCAGGGCCCCACCGTGTTGATCGAAACCCACGCCATTCCCTTCGCTCGCCGGGCCCCCCTATATATGGATGGGGCGCGGGTGATCACTCCGTCAGTTCCCCGGATCCCACCCCGGTTCGTCAGCCCAAGAGCCAAGACCCACAACTACTTGAACTTGATCCTGGGAGACCTGGAAGCCCAAGCAACCGAACCCGACTCCTGGGCGGTTCTGCTGGACGAAAACGGCAACTTGACCGAAGGCCGGGGCTCCAATATATTCCTGGTTAAAGACGGTGTGGTGGCCACTCCTCAAGGGCAGTTCGTTCTTGAGGGCATCACCAGAGACACGGTGATAGACCTGGCCAGGGGCTTGGACATGCTGGTGGAGCAGAAGGATATAGACCTGTTCGACGCGTATACTGCCGACGAAGCCTTTCTGACCTCCACCAGCCTATGTATCTGCCCGATATCGGCGGTCAACGGCACGCCCATCCGGGATGGCAAAGTGCCAGGACCGATCACCCAACGTCTGATGTCCGCCTTCAGCGACTTGGCTGGTATGGACTACGTGGACCAATATCTGTCCCACTTGTCCTGACTAAAAGATGCCTTTAAGAGGACGTTATGCCTGATGATCTAGACCAGATATTGGAATCGCCCGAAGCCCAGCGCCTGGCCACCGATTTCGTGTTTACGGAAGGACCGGTTTGGCATCCCGAAGGCCATTGGCTGTTCGTGGATGTCCGCCGAAGCTTGATGTTCCGCGTCTCCCCCAGCGGCGATCTCGAGACACTCCGGGAGAACACGAACGGGGCCAATGGACTGACATTCGACCTGCAAGGCCGGCTGATCATGTGCGAGGGTGACGGCCGGAGAATCTCCCGGCAGGAACCGGACGGCTCGATGACAACCTTGGCCGAAACCAGCGATGGGAAGCGGATAAACCGCCCCAACGACCTGGTCACCCGCGCCGACGGCAGCGTCTACTTCACCAACCCAGGTGGCCGCATCGACCCGTCAGTCCGGGAGATAAACTTCAGCGGGGTTCACCGCATCGCCCCCGATGGCTCGGTAACCGCCGTGACCGGCGAACTGAACTTCCCCAACGGCCTAGCCTTCTCTCCCGATGAAAGCATCCTTTACGTGGCCATCACCCGCCGGGATGACGGTTGTATCCAGGAGAAGGAGCGGGGAGAGGAGTGCACCCATCAGTTGATACGGGCCTTCGACGTGGCGGCCAACGGTTCACTGAGTAACGACCGGGTGTTCGCCAACATGTTCTCATCCCAGGATGGCGTACCCGACGGCATGAAAGTAGATAGCGAGGGCAGAGTCTACTGTACCGGCTCTGAGGGATGCTGGGTGTTCGACGCGTCCGGAGCACACCTGGGAATCATCAGGCTGCCGGAGATTCCAGCAAACTGCGCCTGGGGCGGGCCGGACCACCGGACCATGTTCTTCACCGCCCGCACTTCAGTCTACACCATGCGCATGACCACGCCGGGAACCCGGATACCCAGGGGCTAATGATTCGATTCAGAAGACAGCAGTTTCCGATATCGGGATTCCGGTAAGCACGTCCCGATCCAGGATTTTTTGATTGGCCTATTCTATTAATGAATACGACTGAATACGACGCCATAGTTATCGGCGTGGGTGGTATGGGCAGCGCCGCCCTTTACCACTTGGCCTGCCGAGGACTCCGTGCCCTGGGCATTGAGCGCTACGATGTTCCCAACGATATGGGCTCATCCGGCGGCTTATCCAGGATGATTCGCCTTTCCTATCACGAGCATCCTTCCTATGTCCCCTTGGTCCGCCGGGCCTACGAACTATGGCAACAACTTGAGAACGGCTTCGGACAACGCCTGCTGGTAACCACCGGATCTTTGCGTGGAGGCGATGAAGGCAGCGCATTGTTCCAAGGCTCCAAACTGGCGTGTGACATTAACCACCTTCCTTATCAGATTCTGGCAGGGCCGGAGATAAACCAGCGGTTCCCGGGTTACCAACTTCCTGAAGATGTGGTGGCGGTATACCAAGCGGAAGGTGGCTTCCTGAACGCCGAACGTTGCATCATCGCCCATGTAACCGCCGCCCTGGAATTGGGCGCCCAGGTGCACGGCCGTGAACAAGTCCTGGACTGGGAGCCGTCAGGCGACGGCGTGCGGGTGGAGACTGACCGGGGCAGCTACACCGCTCGGAATTTAGTGGTTTGCGCCGGAGCTTGGGCCGCCAAAATGGTTCCTGAGCTAACTCGATGGGCTGTTCCGGAACGGCAGGTGCTGGCCTGGTTCCTACCTTCGCGCCCTGAATTGTTTCGCCCAGAGGCATTTCCGGTCTTCGGCTTGGAAGTTGAAGAAGGCCGGTACTACGGATTCCCCAGCTACGAGATACCCGGTTTCAAAGTTGGCCGATACCACCATCTGTCTCAGGAAGTTGACCCTGACACCATGGATCGTGACGTGCATCCCGAGGATGAAGAGACGCTCCGGTCGTTCACCAGCCGTTATTTCCCTCTGGCCGCCGGACCCACCCTGGCCTTGAAAACCTGCATGTTCACCAACAGCCCCGACGGTCACTTCATCATCGACCTCCATCCCAAATACTCGCAGGTCAGCATCGCCGCCGGGTTTTCCGGACATGGGTTCAAGTTTTGCAGCGTAGTGGGTGAGATCATGGCCGACCTGGTGCAAAAGGGCGAAACGTCCCACGACTTGACCCTGTTCCGGCTGGACCGGCTGGAGCGGCTGGGATTGTTATGATGGCCCGCGCAGGCTGACCGATTCAACGCGGCCGTTAATCCCGAGGAGAACCATGAAAATAACCGACATAGAAGCCATAGCGGTCGTGTGGCCGCCGCCGGAGAAACAGTTTTGGACCGCATTCCGGCCCATCGGACGGGTTAGCGAGTTAGTGGTGCTCGTCCACACCGACGACGGGCTGGTAGGAATCGGCGAAGCCCACGGCGCCGGTATGCCCTTCCCCGGTATCTACCAACAAAAAGAGGACGGCACCATAGAGGCGTCCGGCGCCTCTCGCATCGTCGTGGATGTTCTCAAGCCTCTATTGGTGGGCGAAGACCCCCTAGACACAGAAAGGCTTTGGGAGATGATGTTCCGGCTTAACCATCATGTGGGTTGGGCCAGCAAAGGATGGGGCCGCCCTCAGATCATGACCGCCATGGCTGGTGTGGATATCGCCCTGTGGGACATCAAGGGCAAGGCTGCGGGGATGCCGGTCTACAAGCTCTTGGGCGGCGCCCGGAACACGGTGCCTTGCTATATCACCGGAGGCTACTACCAAGAAGGTAAAACCACCGAGGACCTAACCCAAGAATGCGCCTCCTACGTTGAGATGGGATACAACGCAATAAAGCTAAAGATCGGCGGCGTTTCCGTGGAAGAAGATGTGGAGCGCGTCGGAGCGGTGCGTCAGACCGTAGGCCCGGACGTGGACCTGATGCTGGACGTGAATGAAGGCTACGATGTTCCCACCGCCATCCGGGCGGCCCACTTGATGGAACCCTTCAACATCCGGTGGCTGGAAGAGCCGGTTCACTGGTACGACCGGGTCACCGGGCTGGGACAGGTCGCGGCCTCCACCTCGATCCCCATCGCTTCCGGGGAGAACGCCGCCCACCGGTGGGACGCCAGAGACCTGATCATCCACGGCGGGATCAAGGTCATGCAGTTCGACTGCACGCGCTCGTCGGGAATCACAGAATGCCTTAAGGTAGCGTCGCTGTGCGCCATGCAGAACGTGCGGTTGGCGCCCCATCACGACCCGCAGATCCACGGCCACCTGGTGGCGGCGCTGCCGGTGGGAGAGATTCTTGAAACATTTCCCACCGCCGACCGGGACCCGGTGTGGGCTGAGCTATTTTCCGTGCGCCCGGAGATCCACAACAGCGAAATGACTCTGCTGGACGGGCCGGGTTGGGGCGTGGAGTTGAACGAGGAAACTCTCCAAACTCGGGGCGTATGGGCATAGCGGCATTGTAGACAAATTCGGCGGGTGCTAAACTGGTTAAGTACGATGAATTACCTGAACATCTTCGAAAAACCGGACATCAAGTTAAAGTATCTAATCATGGCTTTCGCCGGGTGGGCCGACGCCGGTGAAGCCGCCACCAATACCGTCAAGTACATCCAGCGAAGTCTGTCGGCCCGGAAATTCGCCGAGATTGACCCCGAAGAGTTCTATGACTTCACCCAGACACGTCCCTATTCCGTCCGCACCAAGGATGGTCTACGGCGTGTGAATTGGCCCGCCAACGAATTCGCCTGGGCAGTCTTGCCCGGGACCAACGATGGAATCATGTTTTACCTTGGAGTAGAGCCCAACCTGCGATGGCGGACCTTCTCCAACAGTATCGCCGGCTTGGCCAAGGACCAAGGTGTTGAAACCGTGGTGCATCTTGGGGCTCTTCTAGACGCAGTCCCCCACTCGAGAAGCGTAAGATTAACCGGTAGCGCCACCGGTCTCGGGACACGTGAACTATTCGAAAGTTTCAGCATTAAGGGCTCCAACTACCAAGGGCCGACAGGCATCAGTTCCGCCGTCCTGGAAGCCTGCTCCAACAATGATATGGAGTACGCCTCACTCTGGGGGCATACATCTCACTATCTGCAAGCAGCGCCCAATTACAGGGTTAGCTACACCTTGACCGAGACCCTTGCCAAGCTCCTCAAGTTGCCTTTAGACCTGGATGAACTCCGTTCCGCCGCCGAGATATTCGACGAGGAAGTCGCAAAGGCGATCGCGGATGACGAGCAGATCAGCTCTTACGTCAGCAAACTGGAAACCCAGTACGACGAGGCTGCCCCGGCCGGAGAGATCCCTGAGCCTTCAGAAATGGTTAAGGATCTTGAGCAATTCCTCAGGACCCGGCAACGCCGCCGCCCCGGAGACCCCCAACCCTAATCGTTCCTCATCCCCTCTGCTCACTGTCCCTACCTTTCCAAAGTCCCCAACCTGGTACTTCAGAGAAAATCTTAGCCGCCGAATAGGTTTTCATTTTGTCGACAGATTTATACTATTTGCTATTGACACGGTATGAATAAATAGTATATATCTAATTTATGTTTTTCTCAGGTGGTGTATTGGCGGACTAATTAATATCAATACTATCCGCAGAAGAGTATTTTAGTTCGCCAGGTATACCGAATTTATGCAGGGTGGGGAACGGATTTTACGCAATTCGTCGGGTGCTATAGCGCCCAAAGCACTCTCGAGGATATCTGGATAAATTGGGAGGGAATCTCATGTCGTACCGCAGGCTAATGGATCCTAAGTTCCTCATCTTTACGCCCCTGGTCCTCTTATTAATGGCCCTGGCGGCCTGCGGAGGCACCTCCGCGGAACCCATCGTGGTGGAGAAAGAGGTCATTAAAGAAATCATCAAAGAAGTACAGATAGAGAAAGAGGTCATCAAAGAGGTACCCGTAACCAAGATCGTGGAAAAAGAGGTCATCAAAACGGTAGAGAAGTCGTACGTGGTCACCCGGGCTGCGCCCACAGCCGTACCAAAAGCAGCCCAGACAGGCAAGGTTGTGCTCGACAAGCTAATCGCGGTTTTAGCAACCCCCACCAAGCAGTCGGCTCTGGACTGCCAGGTAACTGGAAGCGCCACGGTGAACCATCGTCCTTCGGTGGAATACCTATTGGGAGTCGACCACTCAACTGGCGAGATCGTCCCTCATTTGGCGGAAGAATGGAAAGCCAGCGACGACATGCGTTCATTTAACGTCAAGCTACGGAAAGGAGTGAAATTCCACAACGGTTTCGGCGAGTTCTCTGCTGACGACGTACTCCACTCCTTTTCTTACTACACCAACGACACATGTAAAGCATCCTACTCCGACTATTTCCGGAACGACCCAGGTACGGACGTAGAGGTCATCAGCGACCATGAAATAGTCATAAAAACCCCTGTGCGGCCGGCTTTATTGTACGACTACTGGCTCTCCGAGTACCGGGGTGTGCCCATATCCAGCAAGGCCCAGTGGGACCAAGGGTGCCCTCAGGGTTCGGCCCAGTATAAACTTAGAAAGGAATCTCCGGCTTCAGTCCAAGGGTATTGCGCGTTGGGCGCAAAGGGCGTCGAAGACAATCCATCGCGCACCGGGCCATACCAATACGTCAACTTTGAGAAGGGCGTCAACTGGGAATACGACAGAGTGCCTTACGACCATTGGAGGGTGAACCCTGACTTTGCCGCGTTGGAGATCAAGATGGTCAAGGAACCCGCCACGCGGCTGGCGATCTTATTGGCTAGAGAGGCTCACGTGGGATCCTTGACGCGAGCGTTGAATCAAGAAGCCCTGGATGGCGGGCTTGAGATAGCCGACGCGTCGGTGGAAGCTGTGACCACATTTATGATATTCGGTGGCTCCTACTTCGCGAAGGCCGTGGAAGCAGCCTACGATCCGATGCCTTGGGCCCTACGCGGCGAAGTGGGCAGAAAGGTCCGTATGGCGATGAACAAGGCCCTTGACCGGGATAAGATCAACGAGGCCATCTTCGACGGTCAAGGATCAAGGCAATGGGTAGCTTCCCTGCACCCAGCTTTCCCTGCAGGCTACAATCCCGATTGGGAAGAGAAATGGGATGAACTGTACGGCTACGACCCGAAGCGAGCCAAGGAGTTGTTGGCTGAAGCCGGGTTCCCCAACGGCTTCGAGGTCCGGGAAAAGCTGTTTCCTCTTAGCGGTGTCCCAGAACAGCCAGATGTCATGGAGGCGGCCGCAGGTTATTGGGAAGCCATCGGTCTGCAGCCTAAGCTAGAAGAAGTTGAGTTCTCCCGCTGGCGAGAGAAGTACCGCGGACTGGAGACACAGTGTTGTGTGTACCCGTTCCGCGGTCCGGCCGCCCCGATGGCCACTCGCGTCCACTTCTACTACAGCGCCGAGCGTTTCTTCCGTGCGACGGTGACGGACTCCATTGAAGAGAAGAAGACCAGGGCTTTGGGCACCACAGACAAAGCCTTAGCGAACGGCCTGTGGCAAGAGGTCGCGGACGAGTTGTACTACGGCGTGCATACCATGCCGTTGTTCACACTGCCAGTACAGGCGATTTACGACCCGGAGGTAATAGCGGAATACATCTTCCTAGGGCCTCCCGGAGGTTCCTATAACAACCTGGAAAACATCAAAGGGGTACGAAGATAAGCCGCTATAGGACTTTCAGGCATTTTCGCAAATAGGAATTAGATTTGCCAGCAAATAACCAATGGGGCAGGCAAGTTCCCTCATGTATTTGCTGGCAATGATACTAAATTAATTAGGCAATTAGATCCTTCTCGTCATCAACACGCCTAATATTAGCACGAGGAGCCCTTATGCAGCGGTACATCCTCCGCCGCTCTGCCCAAGGATTGCTGGCAATCATCGTCATCAGTATGGTGGTGTTCGCTCTCGCACGCGTGACTGGGGACCCGACGCAAGTCCTGTTGCCCGACGAAGCATCAGAAGAGCAGATCCTCCAGACTCAAATAGAGTGGGGGCTAGATAAACCGCTCCACATACAGTATTTCGTGTACATCAAACGACTAACTCGTGGCGACCTTGGTAACTCGTTCAAGTGGGCTGGTGTCCCGGCTTCCGAATTGATTGCCGAGCGACTCCCCGCCACCGTCCAACTGTCCGCTTTCGCTCTCCTGATTAGCGCAGCCATCGCTTTCCCGGTCGGAGTATTGGTGGCGGTGAAAAAGGACACTGGTATCGATTACGCCGGGAAGATGGTGGCCATATTGGGGCAGTCTGCGCCATCATTCGCTCTAGGGCTGATCTTGATGTGGGTGTTCGCGGTCCAGTTGGACTGGTTCCCCACATCGGGAAGGGGGGGCTTGAGTCACATGGTCCTACCCGGGGTGGCGTTGGGGTACTATAACGTTGCAGCCCTGATGAGATTGACCCGCTCCTCCATGCTGGAGGTTCTGGACACGGAGTACGTTAAACTGGCCCGTATAAAAGGGGTTTCGGAGCGCCGAGTAATTTGGAAGCACTGCTTCCGCAATGCCCTCATCGTTCCACTAACATACTTTGGCCTCATAGGGGCGGTGCTAATCACCGGCTCCGTGGTCACCGAAACGGTTTTTGCTTGGCCTGGCCTTGGGGCCTTGGTTATCGAGGCCATTCTCGCCCGGGACTTCACAGTAGTTCAGGCTGTGGTGCTTTTGTTTGCTTTCACATTCATCCTGATCAATATATTGGTGGACATCCTGTACGCCTACATCGACCCGCGCATCCGTTACTCGTAACCACATCTCCCTCCCGAGGTTCAAGGAGTGGCCCCATGGCCATAGTAGCCCTGCCCAAACGTGGGTTCATAGACTCCCTCCCCGGAGGACCGGCAGTTACGCAGGGACTTGCCTGGGCAAGACGGTACCCCTTGCTGCCTGGCTTCGTCCTTCTATTCGTACTGGTAATTCCAGCGATATTCGCCAACCAGATAGCGCCACACGACCACCGTATCGGCGATCTGGACCTGGTGAAGCGTCCACCCGCGTGGATCGGGGACAAGATTGCTGAACAAACGGTGGTACAGAAGCAAGACCGCCGGGTTGCAAGGCAGGGTGAGATCACTTTGTCGTCGGCTACCCGGAGGATGAAGCGGGGTACCGCAACATTCTTAGAGGGCGGGGGCGACGGCACCGTAGATGTGGGCGATAAACTAAGAGTCGTCATACGTCAGGGAGGCACCTGGACCTATCCTCTTGGGACGGACAAGCAAGGCAGGGATATCTTGAGCCGGATCATTCACGGCTCACGGGTGTCTCTCACCGTCTCCGTATTGGCGATCGCCCTGGGAGGTGGCCTGGGCGTGATCCTGGGTCTGTTGGCTGCCTATAAGGGCGGAATAACGGACACCTTGATAATGCGGCTAGTTGACATCAAGCTTGCCTTCCCTTCGATTCTGCTGGCGCTGGTGCTGGTGGCCGCCTGGAAACCCGGACTGCTCACGGTAATCATCGTGATCTCCGTGCTGTTGTGGGCTCGTTACGCCCGGGTGGTACGTGGTGAAGCAATGGCCATAATGAACAGAGATTTCATCGACCGGGCTCAAGTGGCTGGCGCGTCCAACTTTAGAATCATGGCCCGGCACATATTCCCTAACTTGATGAACACCGCGGTTGTGCTGGCCACACTGGAAGTAGGCCACGTAATCATCCTGGAGTCGACGCTTAGTTTCCTAGGCGCCGGCATTCCCCGGCCAACTCCGGCGTGGGGCGTTATGGTAGCCGATGGGCGGGAGCTTATCGTGGCGGCTTGGTGGATCTTCTTCTTCCCTTGCGTTGCCATCGTGCTTACTGTACTCTCCATGAATCTTCTGGGTGACTGGCTGCGAGACAAGCTAGACCCCAAACTAAGGAACATATAGCTCTATGGCGGCTGCACAAGGAGAAGTAATCCTGGAGGTCAATGACCTCCGCACGTACTTTTATACCCGAACTTCCGTGGTGAAAGCGGTGGATGGCATCAGCTTCAACCTGCGGCAGGGAGAAACCCTGGGAATCGTCGGCGAGTCGGGTTGCGGCAAGACCATGACCGCTCTTTCCCTGTTGCGATTGGTCCCTAAGCCGGCCGGCCGCATCGTCGGCGGGGAGATTCTGCTTCACGGCGAGGACCTGGTGCAGAAGAGTGAAGCCGAGATGCGCCAAGTGCGTGGCCAGAAGATTTCCATGATTCTACAGGATCCCCAGACCTCCCTGAACCCTGTGTTCAACATCGGGAACCAACTCATGGAATCCCTGGCGCTGACCCACAAGGAAGGGCGCAAGAACCTGTTGCAGCGGGCGGTGGACTCTTTGCGCCAGGTGAACGTGGCCGCTCCGGAGCGCCGCTTGGAGGACTTTCCCCACCAGATGAGTGGTGGCATGAAGCAGCGAGTGGTGGGGGCTATTGCCATGTCGCTGGAACCGGATATCATCATCGCCGACGAGCCCACCACAGCCTTGGACGTCACCATTCAGTTGCAATATCTGCGGCTGCTCAAGGACATTCAAGCACGCACCGGGTTGGCTATCATATTCATCACCCATGACTTCGGCGTGGTGGCCAGGATGTGCGACCGGGTGGCGGTGATGTACGCGGGCCACATCGTGGAACACGGTTCGGTGCGAGACTTGTTCAACGACCCCCAGCATCCCTATACCCAAGCGCTGATGGACTCCGTGCCCAAGCTGGAAGAAAAAGTTGATCGACTATATTCGATCGAAGGCCAACCTCCGCTGCTTTGGGACCTGCCGGAAGGCTGCTTGTTTGCCGAGCGCTGCCCTCATGCCAGGGACAAGTGCCAGGAATACCCGCCCACCTTTCCTATTAAAGAAGGCCATACGGCCGACTGCTGGAGGCTGGACCCATCATGGTAAACGGCGCGGCACCGCTGCTCGAGCTAGAGGGCGTAAAAAAATATTTCCCCGTAACCAAAGGGCTCATAATGATGAAGACCGTCGGCCACGTGCAGGCGGTGGACGGGATCAGCTTTACCATCAAGCAAGGTGAAACTCTGGGGCTGGTCGGCGAGTCCGGCTGCGGAAAGACCACCACGAGCAAGATGATATTGCGGTTAGAGGTGCCCACAGAGGGGAGAGTGCTCGTGGAAGGCAAGGACATTCAGGACTTCAAAGGGGAAGAACTGCGCGATTACCGGACGATGGTCCAAGCGGTGTTCCAAGACCCCTGGTCTTCCTTGAGCCCCAGGATGCGCGTCAAAGACATAATCGCCGAAGCCCTGGTGGTGAACCGGAAGGTCTCGTCCGAAGAGGTTAATGACCGTGTACATGAGGTCATGAACCAGGTCGGATTGCACACAGATCAGGCCAAGAACTACCCTCATGAGTTCAGCGGCGGGCAACGCCAGCGCATAGCTGTCGCCAGCGCCTTGGTATCTTACCCCAAGCTCATCGTCCTGGACGAGCCCGTCTCGGCCCTAGACGTTTCGATCCGCGCCCAGGTGATGAACCTGCTCAAGGACCTTCAAGGCGAATACGACGTAGGCTACCTGCTGATTGCCCACAACCTGGCCACAGTCCGCTACATGGCCCATCAAACGGCAGTGATGTACTTGGGTCAGGTCGTGGAGTATTCGGATACCGAAGAGCTGTACCAAAACCCCCTCCATCCTTACACCAAGGCTCTGTTCTCGGCAGCGCTACCTTCTCATCCGGACATGGTCCGTGAAGAGATAGTACTCACTGGTGAGGTGCCCTCGCCCATCAACCCGCCCTCCGGATGCCGGTTCCATCCCCGGTGCCCCTTTGCCATGGATAAGTGCTCGGAGGAGGCGCCGGTGGAGAAAGAAGTTGCGCCAGGGCACCGGGTCTCTTGCCACCTGTACTAAGTGCCTATTCTATTAGCCGACACTGTTGTGACCCCAATATGACTGGGGTGAACCACCATCAAGGATGATCCATCCGCCCCGAACTTGTTGCCGAATCGGACTTCCTCTTTTGGATATCCTCGGCTAGGTACTGAATTCTCTGTAGTCTGTCCACTTACTCCTGCTGGCTGGGTGATTCGCCTTACTGACGGTTACGCATCTGGATCCAATTCCCGAAGTAAGATTGCGCCCTACGGTCCGTCCGAGTTAACCTATAACCAATGAGTGACGTTGCGCATCAAGGTGCCCACACCAACGGGACGGTTACGTGCCGTGGGTGTGGAGCCGAGAACCAGATCCAGGGGCAACCGTGCGCCCAGTGCGACCGGTTCATCGTCGAACTCCCCAGCTGGGTCGAACAGTTACCCAGCCAGCAAAAGTGGCTGACCCGCAGCCGGGCGATACGCATCGGCGTGATTGTCATCGTTTTGTCAGTTCTGATATGGTTTAACTACCCCTTCCTGCCCAATCCAGTAACTCTCATCTTCAATAGACCCGTTACAGACCTGTCTTCCGCGTCCCAGCCGGGCCAGTGGTCCATGATGGGCTGGGACCACCAGAAGACCAGGTACCTGCCCCAAGTACCCAGCCAACCCAAGGGAGAGGTTGCGTGGAGCCGGTTCCTGGGATTGAACACTCAATCGTCACCCACCATAGCCGATGGAGTCATATATCTGGGGGCGCACTTCCAGGTGTTGGCGTTGGACGCTAATACCGGCGATCTGATTTGGGAGCGGGACGCCACGGGGCCGGTTCACTCTTCGCCGGCGGTGGCGGGAGATTTTATATATTTAGGCTTTTTAGACCACCGTATCATGGCCATGAAGCGGTCTACTGGGGAGACCGTGTGGCAGATCAAGACTGAGGATGCCGTCTCCTCGTCGCCGACAGTATCCGGAGGCATCGTCTACGTCGGCGCATGGGACGGCTTCACCTACGCCCTGGACGGGTCTACTGGGAAATTGATCTGGAAGACAAAGGGGGCTGCCAGCGTGCACTCCGACGCAGCGGTGTACGATGGCCTGGTCTACACAACCGACACCGAGGGAAATTATTACAGCCTAGATGCCAGGACCGGTCAAAAGCGCCACCGCTTTCGTACTGGCGGCGGCAACACCGACTCACCCGTCGTGGCTAATGGCCTGGCTTATTTTTCGTCCACCGGGCGGATATACGCCGTAGACGCCAAATCCCGGGAGATCCCCGGGGAACTACAATTCAAGAAGGTTTGGGCCCAGTTTTGGCTGTGGCAAGTTCCCGGCATCCCAAGGCCCCCCGGCCAGAAGGGTGGCAAATGGCGTATTTCACCTGATTCAAGAAAGGCGGGAATCATATCTCCACCGGCGGTAACGCCAACCGCGCTATTCGCCGGCGATACCCTGGGCGTTTTTTATGCCAGAGACGCCGTCAAGGGCACTAAGCTGTGGAGTTTTCAGGCGGACTCAGCGATAATCGCCTCGCCTGTGGTTCTGGATGACCAGGTTTACTTCGGAACCAGGGGCGGCATTTTCTACGCTCTGAACGGGCATTCCGGCGACGTGATCTGGCAACTTTCCCTGGGCGCGCCCATCGAAGTCGCCCCGGCATTCGCCCAAGGCCGCTTCTACGTGCGTACTTCCGATGGAGAGTTACACGCCATCGAGTGATCCCCCACTTGAGGCCGGTCTACGGCGGTGCTAGAATCGGCATCATGAACCGGCGGCGCGGAAGACCAGAACCTCGTTAGCGCTTTCCATTCGATCTCCATCGCGCCTCGGTAAGTAAGATTGTTCAACCCTCACGTTCGGAGGAGAACGGTGCCAACCAGATCTAAAGCGGCCGCCAAAATAAAATCGATGCCGAGCATCGACCAAATCATCCGGATCATGACGGACCGCTACGGCCCTTTTGCCGAGGAACCGCGCCTGGACGCCGCCCATGAGATAGTATTCACTATTCTCTCCCAGCACACTTCGGACACGAACTCCTCCCGAGCCTACCATCTACTGATGGACAAGTTCGGAACATTGGAAGAGGTGGCCAGGGGAGAGCCGTCAGACATAGAAAGCACCATCGCCCCCGGCGGACTGGCCAAGATCAAAGCGCCCCGCATCAAGCAGGTATTGAATCTTATTCTCGAACTGAACGGCTCCCTGGACCTCTCCTTCTTACGGGAATTGCCTTTGGATGAAGCAAAGGCCTGGCTGCGGCAATTGCCGGGTATCGGCCCCAAATCGGCGGGAATCATCCTCAGCTTCGCTTTGGGAATGCCCGCCATGGCCATCGACACCCACATATACCGGGTCAGCAAAAGATTGGCATTGATAGGCCCTAAAGTCACAGCTGATAAAGCTCACGACATCCTGGAAGCAGTGGTAGATCCGGACCAAGTCTACCCGTTCCACCTGGCATTCATCACTCACGGCCGGCAGGTATGCAAGGCCCAGCGCCCTCTATGCGGCGAATGCGTGGTGGCGGAAGCCTGTCCATCGCGAGAACAATTCATGGCGCCGACGGAAGCTCCCCAAGAGCCATCCAAGAAAGCTGCTAGAGCTTCCGCCAAAGGTCAGACCAAGAAGACCGGCCCCTTGCCCCACTCTGTAGCGATCAAGGAATAGAAGTAATGAAAGTCGGTATCATCAACGTTACCGGGTACGCCGGTTCGGAACTGGCCCGGTTGCTGTGGCATCACCCAGAGGTAGAGCTGGTGTCGGTCACCGGACGAAGCGCCGCTGGCAAGCGGCTGCCAGAAGTGATGCCCCACCTATGGGAAATCGACCTTGAAGTGACCGAGGCGATCCACGTTCCCGTGGACCTAGTTTTCTCGGCGCTGCCCAGCGGCGCCAGCGCCGAGGCGTTGACCCCCTTTGTCGAAAGCGGCACGAAGGCGATAGACATCGCCGCGGATTTTCGACTCCATGACGCCGCCAGTTTCAAGAAGGCGTACAAGATAGACCATCCATCGCCCCACCTATTGGAAAAGGCGGTGTACGGCCTGCCGGAGATTCACCGCGAGGCCATCAAATCAACAGATCTGGTGGCCAATCCAGGCTGTTTTCCTGAGGCGTCCATCCTAGCCCTAGCTCCAGCCGTCCGGGAAGGCATAATCGGCGACGACGTTATCGTGGATGCCAAAACCGGTATTTCGGGCGCGGGACGGGGCGGCCTGGCGACCAACATCATGGACCACTACGCCGAGGCCAACGAGAACGCGATGGCCTACGGTCTGGACGGTCACGGGCATCAGCCGGAGATAGCTCAAGAACTGGCCGAGTTGCGGGAAGCGCCCACTGCCAGGGTTACGTTTGTTCCCCACCGAATTCCCATGACCAGGGGGATCCTGGCCACCTGCTACGCTCCGCTGGTCGATTCAGGAACAACCAAACAGACCGTTCGTGACCTGTACATGGAATACTACAAGGACCATCCCTTCGTATGGGTAACGGACGCGCCGCCCCAATCCAAGCAAACCACGGGCAGCAATCTCTGCTTGGTATATCCCACGGTAGACGAGCAGGCCGGCCGGTTGGTGGTGGTCAGTTGCATCGATAACTTAGTGAAGGGCGCCGCCGGGCAGGCCATGCAAAACATGAATTTGATGTTTGGCATTCCGGAAGAGACCGGCCTACCGGCGATGGCGCTCTATCCGTAAGCCAGGCCGCGGGTCCTAACCGGTTGTTCGACAACCCCACGCCATTGGCGGCCCTGCCTGGATTGTAGTAACATAGATTCGAGCCCCGGTCGTCTAGCCCGGTTAGGACGCCACCCTTTCAAGGTGGAGATCACCAGTTCGAATCTGGTCCGGGGTACCAACTTACGCCAAAATAAAAGAGACCTCTGGTGAACCCGGAGGTCTCTTTTATTGATAGTACGCCTGGTCCGATTCCGCCGCTTCGAACTTAAACACTACCCTGCTAACAAGGTATGAGATCGGTCACGAAATAACCCATTCGGGTGCGTTACCTGACTCGGCCGGGAATGGGGTCAGCTACGAGGACACCACGATCACGGGTCGATCGTTCACCGTTCGCTGGTCCGAGAGCTTCGGAGCGCCCAGAGGATTGTGATCCCGCAGCATATCTTCTTTTAATGCAACCAAAACATCTTTAATAGTAGTTTTAATAATTGCTAGGTCATTTTCTAATATTGTTACCTTTTCATCTAACTCCATGCGTCCTCCTACGTTTGATTAAAGGAGATTGTGGGCGACCGCTTGACGGTCGTGGCGATTAATCAACGAGCTAGCGACGCCAAACGAAAAGCCAGGAACGGCATTTGCCCATTCCTGGCTCAGTTCCACTACCTCATCACGACTCCCACCCTGAACAAGACTGATTTTATACTTTTCTTAAAATTAAGTCAAGTTTTCTACTTGACTATCCTCAAGTCGTGCCAAGATATAGGCCGAGAAAACCCCGGGTTCCTAACCGGCTGGATTGTGCCATCGACCATAAGACGTTGTCAGATGGCCGCACTTTGGGCGATTATCTATTCCCCTACACGTTATGTTACCTCGGATTTCATAAATCAGATACCTGTATCAACCCCCAAAATGCTCTATTTTCCAAACAGATCCCGATTGGCAAGCCAGAAGTTCCACGTGATTTCCCATGTCCCTGGCCCCTTCCCGTGCAATAGCGTGTGTTAAGATTGGCTCTCCCAAACTAGGGTGTTGGACTCTCCTACTCTGGATCCCATCCGCGACGGAGCTACCCGTGACCCACCGTCACCCCAAGGCGATCCTCTTCGATCTGGACGACACAATTCTGGACTACGATTCCGTGGCCGACCGGTCCTGGAAACAGGTCTGCGACACTGTGTCACCAAAACTTCCTGGGTTGGGGACCCAAGAACTCTGCGCAGCGTTAAAAGCAAAGGCCCAGTGGTTCTGGAGTGACCCGGACCGCCATCTCCGCGGACGGCGCGATCTGCTGGCCGCCCGCATAGAGATCGTGTCTTCGGTACTGCAATGCCTGGGAGTAAGCGACCCGGAAATCTGCGAAGAGATTTCGGTCTCCTACGAGAAAATCAGGACGGAGTTAATCGCTCCCCGTCCCGGCGCGATCGAGACCCTGCGGCAACTCCACCGTGACGGAATCAAGCTGGGATTGGTTACCAATGGGGCCAAGGAGCCGCAGCGGGCCAAGATCGACCGCTTTGGACTGGCACCTTTTTTCGATTCCATAGTGATTGAGGGTGAATTTGGCATCGGGAAGCCGGACCGGAGTGTGTTTGAGCATTCCATGGAGAAACTTGGCGCCAACCCACAGCAAACTTGGATGGCCGGAGATAATCTGTACTTCGACGTGGGCGGGGCGCAAGATGTGGGCATCTGGGGAATCTGGGTAGATTGGCGCCGCTCCGGCCTACCCAAAGATAGCAAAGTTAAGCCTGACCGCATCGTCCATCTTATTTCCGAGTTGGTCGACCCCGCGCAAGGAGAGTAAAACATCATGGGCTGGTCTCAACGTCCCACGGGTCTAACCAAATACCAACCGGCCAATGCCTTTCGAGGCTACACCTTGTTTTCCGCCAACTGAGGCGCCGACGCCTATCTCATTGATATACAAGGTAATTTCGTCCACCGGTGGCATTTCGATGGCGGCATCAACTATGGATTTCTCTTGCCCAACGGAAACCTGCTGTTTCGAGACCGTGGTTCGACGCCCAACTCTCCCGGTTCTGACGCTATCCGGGAGATCGATTGGGAGAGCGACCTGGTCTGGGAGTACCGCAACACGGACCTCCGCCGCCACTGCCGGTTGGCCAACGGCAACAACCTTTTTCTCTGCAACTCCGATGAAGTAATCCCCCCGGAGTTGACGCAACGGGTCCAAGGCGGCTTCTCGACTCCGTCGGACCCGGAGCGCATGGGGGGAGACCGCGTGTTGGAGGTCACACCCGACGGCTCCACCGTCAACGAATGGCGTTCCGAGGACCAGCTAGATCCTCAACAGCACGTTATCTGCCCCCTGGAGGGCCGAGCGGCCTGGGGCGGCGCCAACGACATCTCGACGCCCGACGGCACTTTCCTGATCAGCTTCCGGATTTTAGACACGGTGGCCATAGCGGATCGAGCCACGGGAAAGTTCAAATGGCAATGGGGACCGGGGCAGATCTCCCACCAACATAACCCAACCCTCTTGGCCAACGGCAACGTGCTACTTCTGGATAACGGGGCGCACCGCCGAGGTCTTAGCTCTTCCCGGGTGGTGGAGGTTGATCCCGCGAACAACGAGATCGTCTGGCAGTACCGGGGGGACTCGCTGGTCTCTTTCTTCACCCACTTCACCGGAGGAGCGGAACGATTACCCAACGGAAACACTCTGATCACCGAGGGCATGGCCGGGCAGCTCTTTGAGGTAACGCCATCAAACCAGATCGTTTGGGAATACATCAGTCCCTTCTTGGCTAGGAACCAGCATGGCTTGAATAATGGGGTTTTCCGCGCCCATCGTTATGGCCCGGACCATCCGGCTTTATCGGGCCGGCAGTTGGACCCCAGCCGCCACGGCAACCTTAACCGCCTATACGGCAGCAGTCTCTGATCTATCCATGTGACGCCTCGTTCCGGCAAGCTCAATGGCCGAAACAGGGGCGCTGAATCGGGACCTTTCCTCCTTGAAGCACACAGGCTGCCAATGCTATGATTGGCCTACCGTTTGGTCAGCTTCGATCAGCCTTCGGAGCCTACGTATTTAAGCCAACTTGGAGCGAGCCACCAGCAGGGCACGATGTCAGATAGCCCCCGTTCCTTTCAAGAAATAGACATCTCAGTCGCCGGTCCCTACCGGCAGGAATTGTCCGAAGGGTGGCTACGGATGGTGATGGAAGCCGCTCTGGCGGAGGCACTTCCCAAAAGCGAGCCGGTCCAGGTTGGCTTGGTGGTAACCGATGATGAAACGGTGCGGGAATTGAATCGGCGATTCCGGGGGTTGGATGAAGTGACCGACGTTCTTTCCTTTTCCGCTTCCCATTCCGGACATTGGGCTGGGGAGATCCAGGAAACCCGGCAAGAGGCCCTCGAACCCGAAGATGCCGTAGCGTTTCCCTTCGCCCTCCCTCTCGGCGAACCATCTCCCTTAGGCGAAGTGATAATCTCCTTCCCACAAACCCAGCGTCAGGCCCAGGAAAGAAACGGTCCGGTAGAACAGGAACTGGCATTGTTGATCGTCCATGGCGTGCTTCACCTGGTGGGATACGACCACATGGAACCCGAAGACGAAGCACAGATGCAAGCCAAAGAGCGCTCCGCCCTGGCGGTAGTATCTCAAGTTGAGGCCGGAATCGAATGACCACTCAGGTGTACTACCGAAAATGGCGGCCCCTGAGCTTTAGACAGGTCGTAGGCCAAGATCATGTCACCACCACCTTGCGCCAGTCGACCATGCAGAACAGAGTGTCCCATTCCTACCTGTTCTGCGGCCCGCGGGGCAGCGGCAAAACCACCACGGCCAGGATCTTAGCCAAGGCGGTAAATTGCCTCGACCTCCAAGATGGAGACCCCTGTAACGCTTGCGCCATCTGCCAGTCCATCAACGAAGGCCGTTTCATGGACATTATCGAGCTGGACGCCGCCAGTAACCGGGGAATCGATCATATGCGAGATATCCGGGAAAAGGTAAACTTTTCTCCGGTGCAGGGAAGCCGAAAGATATACATCATCGACGAAGCCCACATGCTCACCACCGAGGCGTCCAACGCTTTCCTAAAAACCCTGGAAGAGCCGCCGGGCCACGTTATCTTCATCCTTTGCACAACCGAGGCTCACAAGATCTTGCCCACGATAGTCTCCCGGTGCCAGAGATACGACTTTCGGCGTATCCCTTCGGACTTGATCAACCAACGGTTGGAGGAAATCACCAAGGTAGAGGGTGTCACCGCGGAGACCGATGCCCTCCGCCTAGTGTCCCGCTACGCCGCGGGCAGCCTACGGGACGCGGAGAACCTGTTGGAACAACTGGCGATCTCCTATTCCGAAGGTGTCGGCATAAAGCAGGTTGAAGAACTCCTGGGATTGGGCCACAGTGAAAGATGGCTAGACCTGGTGACTTGCCTGCTGACCGGAAACGCTTCCGGGGCCTTGGGCGTCATCAACCAGGCCGCCTGGGACGGAACGGACCTCCGCCAGCTTCACCGGCAAACCCTGGAGCTTATGCGCGCCGCCATGCTCATCCAATGGGGCTCCGGAGGGCCATCCGGGCCGGAAACGCAGGTAGATTTGCCAGAGGATACCTTGACCCAGATGCGGCAATTGGTGGATCAATTGCCTGGCTGGCGAATCATCCGGGCGTTGAAGCTTTGGGGCGAAGTAAACATGCGATACGACGCTCCGTCCACCCTTCCGCTGGAGCTGGCGTCGGTGGAGATCTGCGACCATGAGTCGGCGGCTGCCAGCGCGCCGGCAGCCCAAGCCCAACCGGCGCCCGCCCAAGCCCCGTCGGCGGCCCAATCTCAGCCGCCGCCCACCCAAGCTCCGGCGCAGGCCGCACCTAGGACACGGCCCAACAGGCAAAATCCAGCGCCAGCGGCCAGGAACTCGGAACCCAGGCCGCCTGACCGCGCCCAGCCTGCTCCCGCCGCCCAACGCGGCGAAACACCAATGCCCGCCGCAAACCGTCCGGATCCGTCGCCGGTTCCTGCCCCGGAACCCGGTAGTATCGCCGCCAACTGGGCGGCAACGGTCAAGACCCTAGGCCGGCACAAGGGCAAAAAATTCAACCTGGGCGCGTTGATGCGCGACTGCCGGTCCGACGCGATCACCGTAGAGGGCGACACCCTTGTTTTGGCCTTTGCCCATCGGGCCAACATGGAACGCATGCAGGAAGAACTGTCGGACCCGGTTGGAAAACAGCAAGTTGACGCCGTGGTGAGCGAAAACTTCGGCGGAGCGTATACCCTAAGGCTTACCCTGCTGGAGGATAGGGGCGAAAACAGCAACGGCCCCGGCAACTCTCAAAATAGCCCACTGGTTCGCGTCGCCCTGGGAATGGGCGCAAGAATCATCGAGGAGGTTGTGGAATGAACCGCAACATGATGCGCCAAGCCCAACGGTTGCAGGCTCAACTACAGAAGATCCAAGAGGAACTGGAAACCCTCACCGTTGAAGGCACTGCCGGCGGCGGCGTGGTAAAAGTAGTGATGACCGGGAAACAGGTGGTGGAATCGGTGTCCATCGACCCTGAGGCCGCCGAAGACGTGGACCTGCTCCAGGACCTAGTGGCCGCAGCGGTGAACGACGCATTCACCAAGACTCAGGAACTGGCCTCCGAAAAGATGGGCCCCCTGGCCGGCGGCTTGAACATCCCGGGGCTCGGGTAACGGGTGTCCAGGTAGGAATAGCGTCTTCATGACCCCTGACGCCATACCCGCGGCATCACCCTCCCTGGCCAGGTTGATCCAGGAGCTGAATCGATTGCCAGGAATCGGGCCGAAAAGCGCTCAGCGGCTGGCATATTACCTCATTCGCCTTCCTAATGAGGAAGCCCTGGCCCTGGCCGACGCGATCAGCGCCGTCAAGAGCAATATCCTTTTCTGCCAGAAATGCCAAAACCTTACCGACTCCTCACCCTGTGGAGTCTGCAGCGAACCGCAACGGAATCAAGAGCAGATATGCGTCGTAGAGGACCCGATGGACGTATTGGCTCTGGAGCGCACCCGGGCCTTTCGGGGCCTGTACCACGTGCTGCACGGCGTAATATCCCCTTTGAACGGCGTGGGGCCGGACCAACTCAAACTGAAGGAGTTGTTCAGCCGGTTGACCCAGGAAGAAGTCAAAGAGTTGATAATCGCCACCAACCCAACCCTAGAAGGTGAGGCCACGGCCATGTACATCCGCCGACACCTGGCCGGGCAAGAATTGAAAATCACTCATTTAGCCAGAGGATTGCCAGTGGGCGGTTCTTTGGAATATACCGACGATCTGACCCTCAGCAGAGCCTTCCAAGGGCGCCAGGAGCTTTAACCATGGCTCCACCACGGACGTACCACTGCGAAGCATTGATCCTCAAGCATGTTCCTTTCGGTGAGGCCGATCTTTTAGTCACTTTTTTCACCAGGGAACGTGGCAAGATTCGCGCCGTGGCCAGAGGCGCCCGCCGGTCCAACAGCAAACTGGTTGGCCATCTAGAGCCCCTGACCCAAGTTAACTTGTCCGTGGCCCAGGGCCGGGGCGGCCTGGACCACGTATCGCAAGCCCAACTGATAGAGAGCTTCGCCCCGCTGAAAGACGATCTAAAAGCGATAACCAAGGGCTTCTACCTAGCCGAGTTAGTGGATGGGTTTGGCTCCGAAGCCAACCCGAACCAACCCCTGTATCATCTGGCCGTGGCAGGATTGAACGCCATCGGCCAAGACCCTGAATCCGAACTGTCTTTAAGGTTCTTTGAACTGCACTTGCTCAAGGTCTCCGGCTTGATGCCTGAATTGTACCAATGCGTGGAATGCCGGAAGGACCTTGCCCCGGGAAGTCACCGCTTCAGCCCGGACGTGGGCGGTTGCCTGTGCCCGGATTGCCGCCCGGCCGATGCCCATGTTCGGCCATTGTCCCTCCGAGCCCTGAAAGTTCTGCGGCTGTTAGACCGCAGCCAACTTAGAGAAATACCGTCATTGAAGCTGAGTGACTCCTTGGCCCAAGAGATTAAATCGCTGCTCGGCATGAGCATAGAGTATTGGCTGGACAAGCAAATTCAGTCTAACTCGTTTTTAGAACAGCTACACCGTGAGGAGAAGTCTGGAGTATATTCCTGAGAATTTGAATAGATCCATCTGACGCGGAAAGCCGGCGCCCGCCCATTTAAGAGCGGCAGCCACTCCACTGGGTTGATGAGGTGATGAGGATAATCGATGTTTAACAAAATCTTGATTGCCAACCGGGGCGAGATTGCTTGTCGATTCATCCGCACTTGCCGCAAGCTGGGTATCAGTACCGTAGCCGTTTACTCTGAAGCCGACCGGAACGCACTTCACGTCCAATTAGCCGACGAGGCTCGGCTAGTTGGAAAAGCTCCGCCCCAACAAAGCTACTTAGATATCGACAATATTCTTGCAGCCGCCCAGGATTCCGGGGCGCAAGCGATACACCCCGGCTATGGATTCCTGTCCGAGAACGCCGTTTTCGCCCGCCGCTGTCAGGAAATCGGGGTCCGCTTTATCGGCCCATCCCCGGCAGTCATGGAGAAGATGGGCGACAAACTTCGCGCCCGCAAGTTGGCTAAGAAGGCGGGATTGCCAGTACTGCCTGGCACCGGCCACGCGGTGGAAGATGATGAGGCCGAAGACCAGGCCTGGAAGCTGGGGTTTCCGCTGATGGTCAAGGCATTGGAAGGCGGCGGTGGCATCGGCATCCACGTCATCGACTCCATGAAAGAACTCACCCCGATTATCCAACGCACCCGCCAGGTGGCTACCAGCGCCTTCGGCAGTCCCAGTCTGTTCTTTGAGCGATACCTCAAAGACGCCTCCCATATCGAAGTCCAGATCATCGGCGACGAACACGGCCGCCTGATTCACCTGTTTGAGCGAGATTGTTCGGTCCAACGCCGGCACCAGAAGCTGGTCGAAGAGTCTCCGGCGGTAAAACTGACCCCTAAACTGCGACGGAAGCTCTGCAAGTTGGCCCTGAAGTTGGGCAAGCACATCGGTTACACCAATGCCGGCACGGTGGAATTCCTGGTAGCTGCCGATGGCCAAGCCTACTTCACGGAGATGAACACCCGGTTACAGGTGGAGCACGGCGTTACCGAGATGGTCACCGGAGTCGACTTGGTGGAAATGCAGATCCGGATAGCCGCCGGAGAAGCCTTGCCGGTGAAACAAGAGGATATCCAGGTCAAGGGCCATGCCATTCAGGCACGCGTTTACCCGGAAGATCCGGTAACTTTGATGCCCCAGACCGGCGAAATCACCGACTACCATCAGCCTGCCGGAGACCACATTCGGGTGGATAGCGCGCTTTGCGCCGGTTATGAAGTTGGGTTACACTATGAGCCGCTTTTAGCCAAAGTCATGGCCTGGGGTGAGACTCGCGAAGACGCGGCGAAGGATCTCTTGCGGGCGCTACTCTGCTTCCGCGTGGGGGGCGTAACCTGCAACACATCCCTATTGCGAGACATTCTGGCCAGCGCTGAGTTCGCCGAGGCAACTTACCATACCGGGTCCATGACTTCATGGCTGGAGGCCGGTACAGTTCGGGCTCTCCATTCTGGTGCCAATGGAAACACGATGAAAAACGGCAAGGAACACTCTGACAGAGACACGGCGGCGGCTATCGCGGTTGCGATGGCATTGGCATCCAAAAGCGCCGGTGCTTTCGCGACCCCAGCCGCCAATCAATGGCGGGCTTACGGGCGGCGGGAACAGCTTCAGCCGCGTCCCCAGGTAAGCCGGAGTTGGCGATAACACCCTTCCGGATCAAAGTCGGCGACCACTGGTTTACCGTACAAGTCGGAGACCTGACCTACTCGCCTGTGGAAGTCACCGTCGAAGGCGAGACCATCTCCGTGGAGGTCGAAGGTCTTCCTCCCCGTCCTCTTCCCAATACTCGCGGTCCGCGCAGCAGACCCGCTCAGATCGTTTCAGCGCCACGTCAACGCCGTTCTCCAGGCTCCGACCCGTCGGACAAGATTCTACGCAGTCCTATGCCTGGAAAAGTGATTTCCATCATGGTGCGGCCAGGAGACCGGGTGTCGGCTGGCGACGAAGTATGCGTGGTGGAAGCTATGAAGATGGAGCAGAGCATCAGAACCGGGCGAGACGGTGTGATCAAGGCCGTCCACGTACAGCCCATGGACTCCGTCAGCGCCAACGACCCGCTAGTGGAGTTGGAATAAACAGGGAGGACGCCGGGCCCCGGATGAGGCCAAGACTACAGCGCCGTCTCCCCCCTCTCTCCCGTCCTAACCCGAATCACTTCCTCCACGTTGCTTATGAAAATCTTCCCGTCGCCGATCTCGCCGGTCCGGGCGGCTTCGATAATGATTTCGCAAACCCTCTCTGCGTCGCCGTCTCCAACCACCAACTCCATCTTCGTTTTCGGCAACATATCCATGGCTATCGATTGACCGCTGCGGCCCTGATGGACGATGCCTCGTTGGGCGCCACGGCCAATCACGGCCACCGTGTTCAGCCCCACGAACCGCCCTCCACCAATGCTTCTTTCACAGCGGTGAGCTTTTCCGGGCGGATTATCGCTTCAACCTTTTTCATGTTTCATCCTCCTATCCGTCGGTTCGGTCCCGATCCCGCGACACGATTTACAGGCTGCCTTAAAGGATTATAGCCTGTATGCTGGTTCGCCATGTTCGCTAAGATCCAGGCCGATCTCCTCTGCGGATTCAGAAACACGAAGGCCAATGGTGAATTTTATCGCCAAAAGTATGACGGCCGTTACCGCGAAGGCCCATGCCCAAGTGGCGCCTATCGCAATGAATTGGATGCCGATCTGCTCCAAGCGGGAAACTCCATCGGCCAAACCGCCGTATCCTATCCCAACGAATATTCCGGTGGCTATTGCGCCCCAGGTACCACCGATGCCGTGGACACCCCAAACGGACAGGGCATCGTCGACTTTCAACTTGATGAGCAGTTGAATAGCGCCGAAGCACATAACGCCAGCCCCAATGCCAATGATTATCGCTGGCATGGCGCCAACGAAACCGGAGGCCGGTGTGATTGCTACCAATCCGGCCACCGCGCCCGAGGCGGCGCCGATGATGCTGGGCTTCTTGGAGAATATCCATGACATGCCAACCCAGCCGATGATCCCGGCGCAGGCCGCCGTGTTGGTCACGACGAAAGCGTTGACGGCGTCACCGCCGGCAGACAGAGCGCTTCCTGCGTTGAAACCGAACCAACCGAACCAAAGAAGGCCCGCTCCCAACACAACCAGCGGCAGGTTATGAGGTTCCATCGCCTGCCTGCCGAATCCCAACCGAGGGCCTAGAATCAACGCGGCAGCCAATGCGGCGACCCCAGAGTTGATGTGGACTACCGTCCCGCCGGCGAAGTCCAGTGCGCCTAAACCCAGCAGCCAACCGCCATCAGCCCAAACCCAGTGGGCCACCGGCGCGTACACGATGGTTACCCACAAGGTGGTAAACACCACAAAGGCGCTGAACTTCATTCGCTCGGCAAAGGCCCCGGTGATCAGGGCCGGGGTAATGATCGCAAACATCCCCTGGAAGATCATGAACGCCTGCGCCGGAATCTTGGCGTCCGGGGTTGCGCCTTCAGAGGCGCTGACACCGGCCAAACCGAAGTTATCTAAACCACCGATAAAGCCGCCGATGTCTGGGCCGAAAGCCAATGTATAGCCCCACAAGACCCACACTACTCCGACTATCCCCATGGTGGCGAAGCTATACATGATCGTGGACCCCACGTTTTTCTGCCGGGCTAATCCTCCGTAGAACAACGCCAGACCAGGAATCATGAGCAGCACCAAGGCCGCTGCTATCAAGATAAACGCCGTGTCGCCTGAATTAACCATGAATCTATCCCCCAATTCCTTAATACAAGATCAACGAAGTAAGCCAGCACATGGCTTTGAAATCATCTGGGACGATTAACAGTACCGGGAATGCAGGATGTTACATCATTTAAGTTTCATCGATATTACGAATTTGTTACAACGAAGTTACATACGGTCCGTTTCCCCGCGTTGGCGGTGTAAACCTCTGCCTGGTACAGGCAAGAATGGGCTCCGGCATTCCGGTGGTATACTTTGACGATTCGCTGCAAATGGGTCCAGTTATTGTTGCGTCGGTCTAAGGAGCTATACCGTGCCATACGAAAACATAATTCTGGAGATTGAGGAACAGGTCGCCGTGGTGACCCTGAACCGCCCCGATAAGCTCAACGCCATAAGCTCTGAGCTTCACGAAGAGATCATGCAGGTATGCCGGCAACTTGGGGAAGACGACGGGGTTAGGGTGGTGATCTGGACCGGCGCGGGAAGGGGATTCTGCTCTGGAGTTGACCTGACCGCCGCCCGGCAGCAAGGAGAACATCAACCACGGTCAGAGCGCATCGATGAATACGGCTGGGTTGGACGCCAGGCCATCGAGATTTACCGGAACCTGAATAAACCCACCATCGCCGCCGTTAACGGAGTGGCCGCCGGGGCCGGGATGTCCCTGGCACTGGCCTGCGATAT
>ENA-ORDI01000098-ORDI01000098.1-marine-metagenome-genome-assembly--contig:-NODE-98-length-57703-cov-6.650123_pt1 | contig 57703 bp, 55 predicted proteins | sample MGYA00248628_ERZ508525 | MGnify/ENA primary metagenome ERZ508525 (study PRJEB26195, sample SAMN05422138) | marine metagenome | isolation source: East of Porto Seguro, South Atlantic Ocean | place: Atlantic... | reverse complement strand
GTGAAAATAACGATGGCTGGTGGTCCGCTTCGCCGCTGCCGGAATATGACGGCACATGGTATCAGTATCATTATCCGAAACCGGATGATATTGTAGATGAGCAAAAAGATTATATTAATAATTACATTACTGATTTTGAATTACTGATAGCCAGCGAATCTTATAATGATCCCGATGCTGGTTACTATGATCAGGTCAATCTGCAGTCATTTATTGATGTATCACTCATGAGTGAAATTTCCAAAAATGTGGATGCCTACCGCCTTAGTGCTTACATGTACAAGGACAAGGACAGCGAGGACGGCCGGCTCACCATGGGACCCATTTGGGACTATAACCTGGCCTTTGGCAACGCCGACTACTATGAAGGGTGGGACCCCGCGGGCTGGCAGATGGATGTTGAGTTAGGAGGGGATGGTTTCAAGATTCCATTCTGGTGGTACCGGATATGGGATGATGAAACGTTCAGGGATGCATTTTATCAACGCTGGCAGGAACTGCGTCAATCGATATTTTCCGAGGAGTACATAATAAGCATGATCGATTCGGCAATAGCAGTTATTGCTGAGGCCCAGGTCAGAAATTTCCAGCGCTGGCCTATCCTGGACCAGTATGTCTGGCCCAACGCCTATGTAGGCGGGACATACGAAAATGAAATAGACTATTTGACAAACTGGATCACGGACCGCCTGGAGTGGATGGATGAACAGGCTATGAGGGCAGATGATGACCCTCAATTAATATTATCTTATAGATTGGATCCTGCTTATCCCAACCCTTTTAACCCGACCACCACCATTGGTTTAGCTATCCCTTATACAACGTTTGTTACCGTAAAGATTTATGATATTGCTGGCAGGGAAATCATAACCCTTATGAATGGTGATTTAGTTGCTGGACAGCACACGATGATATGGGATGGTAGTGAACAATCCAGCGGCGTCTATTTCGTTCATCTGAAAAGTGATGATTTTACTCAGACAAGAAAAATAATGCTGATAAAATAAACTCCACCCATAAGAATAGGAATTTAAGCAATACAAATTAAAAGATCTTCTTTCACACGGGTGTATATTACAAATAAGAACATAATTTGAATTATAAATGGTATTTTTTCTCGTTTCTAATTACTTTAAGTCTCGAATTCGAGGTAACTAAAAGGAGATTCTATGTACTTTAAAAAACCACTTTTCCTATTGGTATGTACCATGGTTATTGGCCTACTGCCGGCACAATACAACCCTGACAATCATGTTGTTACACTTTCCAAATACTACCTTGAGCCATTGAGCTCGGTTGAAAATGGATCCGCTGAAGAACGGAAGGAAGTAATGGAAGAAAATGCAAAGAAAATGAACCCGCTGAAGGATAAACTACTCAGCACGATGGTCCTGGGCCACTATTGGACAGGCACGTCCAATGAAGTTCTGGTAATAAATGAATGGGCATCCATCGCTGATGCAGATGAAACGATACGGACCACAGCAGACACCAGGAAAAAAGCCTGGCGCAAGGATGAGGACCGGGAAGAATTCATGGCCAAATTCAATAAATATTGGGTAGGAAAGCATACAGATATTTCGATCCTGGAACTGAATATGGATTTGTTGAAACGGCCGGTCCGCAAGTACAAAGAAAATACATTTGTCTCCATCACTCAATATAATCTTGCACGTCTTTCAACCGTGGAAGAAGGATCCGCGGAAGAGAGAAAAGAAATGTTGCAAACACATTTTGATAAAATCGTCAAAAAAAATAACAGGATCATCAGTTCAATGTTCTTACAGCATTATTGGTCTGGTTCAGCCGGCGGCCCGGAAGGATGGCCGGTCATTATCATTACAGAATATGCTTCTATCGAAGATGCACTGGATGAAGATGATAGCGCTCTTTGGGAAGCTGCATGGCCGGATGAAGAAGAACGAGAAGCATTCCGTAAAAAGTTTGGGGCCTACTGGAGCAAAGGAAAACATACTGATCTTGAATTGCGAACTAATTGGGTAGCGTTGCGGAAGTAATATAAATCTGGTGAAGATAAACAAAAAAACCCGCCCCGATGAGGAAGAACGCAAAGCATATCTAAAAAAACATAGTGCTTACTGGAGCAATCATGTTCACGAAAACCTGGCCATCCGCACGAATATGGTCAAACTGCAGAAATAATCTTAATGATAAGGAGTTCATTATGTTAAAAAAACTGTTACTCTTAACCTTCATATTTTCGTCATTTGTTGTTGCTGGTGATGTCGATGATGTAAATGCACTGATCAAGAAACACTGGGCTACCCAAAATAAGAAAGACTGGAAAGCATTTGTATCCACACTTCATTCGGGAGGAACCATGAATGGTGATTCCAACGGTTCTTTCTGGTACAGAACGCCGGCAACCGTAGCAGCGGTTACTGAGAACCAGGAGCGTGATGATGAGTTTAATTTTACGCCCCGCTACATAGAAGTGGATGTCCTTGATGAGGGTAATATTGCAATAGCGTATTACTATTTGGTAGGTTCCTACAAAATAAGCGGCGTGGAAAAGAATGATTATCGAACAAGAGTCAGTCAGTTATTGGTTGTAGAAGACGGTCAATGGAAAGTTAAAGCTGGCCACTATACACCACTACATAGCGGAAGTGGTATTCCGGACTAAAAAATGGTTTTCTTTAAATAAAAGCCCCGCTAATGCGGGGTTTTTATTTTCTTTCCAGTATTATTTCTATGCCATGAGTATATTTGTTTTACTGCAAGAATGAAAAAATGAAGATATACAAATGAAAAGACGCACATTTTTAAAATTTACCTCTGTTATTAGTGCAGTAGCATTTCTGCCAAAGTCCCGCTTAATAGGGCAGATGATTAGTGAAAAAAATCCGGTCAATACTCCAATTCCTTTATTGCCCATGCAGGGCAGTCCTTATCGAAAGAATTGTGATTCTCTGGATAATTATAATGATGTTTCTTTTCAAACGATGATAACTGATATTATCCATTACCGAACTCCTGCAAAGTGTCGCGACAGCCTGATGCTGGGAATAAATCCCGAAGATGATATGAAATGAAAGAGTTTTTAGATACAGCACTGAATACTGCCACAGCGAATGGCGCTGACTACGCAGACATTCGTATATCACGGCATAAGAACCAAAGTATCAGGACGCGTGAGAACCGCATTCAGGGCATTTCCAATAGTGAGAGCTATGGCTTTGGAGTTCGCGTACTCGTCGATGGAACCTGGGGGTTTGCTGCCAGTCATAGATTAACAAAAAATAACGTCGCCAACATCACGATGCGGGCAATGGAAATAGCTCGGGCAAATAGGGTTGTACAACGCATTCCGATACATCTGGCTGAAGTGGAGAGCTATGAGGCGCAGTGGAATAGCCCCATTAAAAAAGATCCATTCGAGGTCTCTATAAATGAAAAAATTGATCTGCTGTTAACTGTGAATGCGGAAGCATTAAAGATCAAGGGAGCAAAATATTGTAGTTCTTCAATGCTGTTTATGAATGAGGAAAAACATTTTGCATCCACGGAAGGCAGTGTGATTCATCAAAATTTACATCGTGCCTTCCCGTCGTTTACCGTAACGGCCATTGATTCAGAAAGGGGTGAATTTGAAACACGGACTGTTGATGTATTACCCATGGGACTTGGATATGAGTATGTTGAACAGAGCAACCTGGTTGAGCAGGCACCGAAAATGGCCGAAGAAGCTGTTCGAAAACTCACAGCCAAATCAGTAGAACCAGGCCCCAAGGATCTTATTCTGCACCCCAGCCATTTGTGGCTTACGATACACGAGTCAGTCGGGCATCCCACTGAGCTTGATCGGGCGCTGGGTTACGAAGCAAACTATGCCGGAACCAGTTTTTTAACCGTAGATAAAATGGGAAAACTCAAATTTGGTTCAGATATAGTGAATTTTATTGCGGATAAGACGATCACAGGTGGATTAGCAACATGCGGATACGATGATGATGGAGTGAAAACCACCGAGTGGCATCTGGTAAAAGATGGTATTTTCATTGATTATCAGACGACCAGGGACCAGGTACACTGGGAGAAGTATCAAGCTGCCAGAAAATCTGCCGGGCTCCCGGAAGTCAATCGCTCTTATGGCTGCAGTTATGGGGACAGCTGGAGTTCAATTCCTTTTCAGCGCATGCCCAATATTCATTTAGAACCGGGAAAAGATACCCTTACGCTCGATGATCTTATCGCTGATACCAAAGATGGCATTTATATTGTGGGGGATGCCAGTTATTCCATTGATCAGCAACGCTACAACTTTCAGTTTAGCGGACAGGCCTTCTTTGAAATAAAAAATGGTAAAATTGTCGGCATGCTGAAAGATGTTGCCTACCAGGCGAACACCCAGGAATTTTGGAATTCCTGTGATGCTATATGTGATGAACGATCCTGGGAACTTGGGGGTACTTATTATGATGGTAAAGGTCAGCCGGGTCAGAGTAATGCAGTGAGTCACGGCTGTTCACCGGCCCGTTTCCGTAATGTAAATATTTTAAATACACAAAAGCAGATATGATACTGAGCGAATCTGAATCCAGAAGAATTATAGAACGGACGCTGTCATTTTCATCTGCCGATGAAATTCGTGTCAACTTATCTGGGGGCCGCTCTGGCAATACACGTTTTGCCCTGAATTCAATAACCACCAGTGGCGATGAAGATACTCTCAATGTCCGGGTGTTAGCTTATTTTGGCAAACAGCACGCTACCGCCAGTGGAACGGAGTTTACAGATGATGCTCTCCAGAAAATTGTGCATACCGCTGAGGAAGCAGCCCTTTTTGCACCAGAAGATCCTGAATATGTGCCCGAACTCCAGCCTCAGGTCTATCTGCCTATTACACCTTATTTCAGCAGCACCGCTGCAGCTACTCCAGAGTTACGGGCTAAAGGTGTGCAATCATCCATCGAACCCTCTATTAATAAAGATCTTATCAGCGCAGGTTTTTTTAGTAACAGACATGGATTTTCTGCTGTAGGCAACAATCACAATCTTTTTGGCTATTACCAGAGTACGAATGCATCGTTCAGTGTTACTACACGAACTCAGGATGGATTAGGGTCAGGCTGGGGTAGTGACAGTGCGCGAAATATTGATCTGGTTGATTACCAGGCAGCCAGCGTGCGCGCGCTTGAAAAAGCTGAAGCCTCCAGCAGCAGTAAAACACTTGAGCCGGGCACCTATCCCGTAATACTGGAACCCCAGGCTGTTTCAGATTTTATGCGCTTTGGGTCGTATGCTTTGAATGCCCGTACCGCTGATGAAGGCAGAAGTTTTTTTTCCAAAGCAGGGGGGGGAAATAAAACTGGTGAAAAAGTGGCAGGCGATAATGTTACCATGCGGAGCGACCCCACACACCCGGAATTGCTGGGTAGTCCTTTCGGGGGTGATGGTCAGCCGGCAAAGAAAAACATCTGGATCAAGAATGGTGTATTAACGCAACTATACTATGGCCGGTATTGGGCTAAAAAACAGGGTAAAGAACCAACTGGTTATCCATCCAATATTATCATTGAAGGGGAACAGGGAACGCTGGATGAGCTGATCAGCAATACTGACCGTGCGGTACTGGTAACCCGTTTTTGGTATATTCGCTTTGTGGATCCACAAAGTCTTCTATTAACTGGTCTTACGAGAGATGGAACATTCTGGGTTGAAAATGGTCGTATCAAACATGCTATAAAAAACTTTCGTTTTAACGAAAGTCCAATGGCTGTTTTTAATAAAATTACGGGTATGTCAGAACCCGTTCGTGTAGGCGGTTCGATGGTACCTGCCATTCGCGCTTCCGAATTCACTTTCTCCAGTTTATCTGACGCTGTGTAGCGCTTATTGGTTTAGATCAAATAATGAACAAGCACCGCCCCTGCGGGGCTTTTCGTTTGTGCAAGTAAGGGTAGAATAACACCATATTCATTTTTAGTTTTTCAAACATTTTTAATGTAATATGACCAGCAGTAGCGTGGATAAATAAAATAAAAAATGGGTCACTATAAAAAAATAATGGTTGCACTTATGGGCGATGGCAGCGAACAGCTTGTTATTGAGCATGCGGTTAATCTTTCAAACGATTTAAACGCTAAGCTGGTCGTAATACATGTGAATGATCCCCATGCTGGAAAAATGAGTATGATGATGGATAGTCCTAAAAAGGTAACGGCTGACATGATACAGGATCAAATCAAAGAATATGGATATGAAAGTATATTAGGAGAAATTGAATTTATCATTGCAGAAGGTGAAAGGATTGCCAAGACGATAGAACAACACTGCAAAGATTTTGACTTATTAATTGTAGGGCATCGAAAAATGAACGAGTTTAAAGCCAGTATTATGGATTCTGTAGATGAAGGAATTACAAATCTCGTGCCCTGCCCTGTAATAGTTGTGCAAAAAGACTAGCGATCACATTTAACTCCTTAGCATAGCTTAGTCCAATATGGAACATTCCAGCGTTTTTTTACCTATCCTAGTATTTCTAGTTGTTTACGCAGCGATCACATTTGAGCTGGTAAATAAAGCTGCCGCTGCTCTGGCCGGAGTTGGAGTATTGGTCGTCTTACGCGTTACTACGGAGCACCATGCGGTGGGGTATGTTGATTTTGAAACACTGATGCTGCTGACCGGAATGATGATCCTGGTTAGCCTGATAAAAAAATCCGGATTTTTCACCATTGTTTCGGTAAAGATCGCTGAAATCACCAAAGGGAGCCCGGTAAAGATATTGGTATTATTTTCCGTTGTCACGGCACTGATGTCCGCCTTTCTTGATAATGTCACCACCGTATTGATCATTATTCCTATTATTATTGAACTGACCCGGGGTATGGGACTTAATCCTAGAAATTATGTTTTTAGCCAGATATTTATCTCCAATATCGGCGGAACGGCAACACTGATCGGCGACCCGCCCAATGTGATCATTGGTTCAAAGGTCGGGCTGTCGTTTAATCAATTTATACTGAACCTTACCCCAACGGTGATTCCAGTCTTCATCATTGTACTGGGTTATATCTGGTTTATTAATCGGGTTGAATTCAAGCCGATCAATACCAGTATGTCAAAATTAGTGTCCGTACAGCTCCTGCTGGAAAAGATCCGGTTTGAATTTGCCAATATTAAGATTGATAAGAACCTGATGATCAAAAGCTTGGTCTGCCTGTTTCTGGCTATACTGCTTTTCATTACCCAAACTATCACCGGCCTGGCCCCGGGTGTGGTGGCTTTAGGCATGGCCATGGTACTGCTGATCATTTCCCGGGCTGACGTGGAGCATGTACTGGAAGAGGTGGAATGGAGCACACTGCTGTTTTTCACCGGCCTTTTTATCTTGGTTGGTGTCCTGGAAGAGTATGGGGTCATTGAATGGATCGCCCATAACGTTTTCTTGAATGTCGGCAACAATCCGTATGTCATTGTATTAATGGTGCTCTGGGTATCCGGAATTATATCCGGCTTCCTGGATAATATCCCTTTTACGATCACCATGATTCCCATTATCCACCTGCTGCTGGAAAGCAATCCTATCCCCAACAACATCCTCTGGTGGGCCCTGGCCCTGGGAGCCTGTTTTGGCGGTAACATTACTATAATCGGCGCGTCGGCTAATATTATATCAGTGGGTATCGCGAAAAAATACGGGGTGGAAATATCCTTCATTGACTTTATGAAAAAGGGCCTTATTGTTACCCTGATTTCACTGTTTGTTGCCTCAATTTACCTGGTCATATATCTGCGGCTGTCATTATGAGTACGAAAGATCAAATGATCCTGGATAACCTGTTCAGGGAAATTGTCAAGTTTTATTCGTCATCCCATACCAGCCTGATAACGCTGCGGGCCATTATTGAAGCCATCAAAGACCTGGATTGCGAGGCAGATATGTTCGGCTCCCAGTTAAAAGAGGTCTGTGCCATAATTACCAATAGCCAGCCCCGGATGTATCCCATAGATAATCTGATTATTCTTTTTGAGCAGGAGCTTGAAAAACAGGAATATTTTAAAGATAAGAATATTGCCACCATGAAATCAGCATCGATTGAGATCATTGAAAAACTTATCAAGCGCCTGGAGTACGATATGAGTGAACTGGCCAAGCAGGGACTGAATCATATCGAAGACGGTGATTTTATTGTTCTCCATGCTGTTGAAGAGCCTGTGGAACTACTCATGCCGGAAGCGAAAAAGATGGGAAAGGAATTTAAAGTACTGATCCTAAAGCAGGATGCGATCAAGACCATGCAGGTTATCAATATCATGGAAAAGAACAGTATTAAATATACTGTCATCCCGGAGTGGGATCTCATTCACTTTTTTGATAAGGTCAACAAGCTATTCATTGGTGCCTATGCCATCACGTCAGATGGAAAATTTGTAAGCGACAGCGGTACCTCCAATATTGTCAGTGAATGCCATATTCATAAATTACCGATATACCTTTTTTCACCTATTTTGGAGATTACTCCAACTTTTTCAAGACATCAGAATATTTACCTAAAGGAAGAATCCGAAAACGTTGGCGGGTTAGATTATACACTTATTTCCCATTCCAGCGATATTGTATCATTGGATTTAGTGGATCACATAATTACTGATCAGGGTGAGATCGAACAGAATAAACTTGCTGAATTCTGCACCGTTTAAATTATCATTTTCCTATCCTGAAAATTTATAATGTGACTCTGCCCACCGCTCAAACTCTTCTTTCCGTAAGGATTTGAGTATACCCTAACCTGAATAATGTAAGTATGATATAATAAAGTCCTGCGTGAGCAGGACTTTTTTGTTTCTCCTGCACTGTTTCTCCAAAAAGGGCTAGATTCATGCACACATAAAAAGGATATGGACATGAAACTTTTTTTGATACACGCCGGCTTTTACGATAAAAAAGTCTCTGCAGGTTTTTATGAATCTCATACCAACTATTTCGCGGCGGCCGTCGATGCAAAGGAAGCCAAGGCCAAGGCCAAAAAATTGCTTGAATTCCAAGATAAAAAAATGCACATCGACGGTATTATGGAACTAGATAAAGTGGATGGGTATAAGATCATTTTACAACCTTCAGGAAATGGCGACGAAACTGTAGAAAAGCAGTACAGTTATGACGACGTAAAAGAAATGACTTAATAAATATGAAAAAATAATTCTCACAATGATTAAAAAAACATTCGCTTTTATATTTTTATTTCATCTTTGCCTGGCTGATAATGGCGAACGCATCACGTTCACCAGTGCCAATCCCTTTTCCTTCTATCATGTCATAACAGATCTCGAAAACCAGGAACCCCAGAATGTATACGGCATCCTGCGCATGCCTGCTGGCGTGGGGCATAAAAATTTACCTCTGGTAATAGCTGTGGCTGGCAGCAAGGACTGGTCTGATCACCACTTGGAATATTTAGCCATGTACAGAGACATGGGTATAGCCACATTCGAACTGCAAAGTTTTAACAGCCGGGGAGTGTCTTCCACCGTAGGGGAGCAGATCTCTGTTACAACGGCCATGATGATCCTGGATGCCTATCAGGCCTTGGATACATTGATTAAAGATCCCCGCATCGATCCCCAGCGCGTGGCCATCACTGGTTGGAGCCTCGGTGGTTCTGTGTCATTGTTTTCTGCCTGGCTGCCCTTAAAAGATGCCATCGCTCCTGCAGGCAGTTTCTGCGCTCATTTACCCTTTTATCCGCCATGTTTCTTTGAACTCGAGATCATGGACTTTTCGGATGCTCCAATTCATATCCTCATTGGTGAACTTGATAATTGGGTCCCTGCCGCTGCTTGCGAAGATCTGGCAACCGATATGCAGGCGGTGGGTGTCAATATTGGCATTACTGTCTACCCCGATGCTCATCACAGCTTTGACCGCGACCAACCGTTAGTCGTTGATAAAGATGGTTATGCCTTGTCCGATTGCCATTTCCGTATGCGGGGCGATGGTGCAGTGCTCATGAATTTCCTGGATATTCCCATGATCACACCCCTGCGGCAGAAGATTGCCCTGGCTTTTTGCGCCGATCGCGGCCCGACCTATGGGGGAAATCCGGTAGCAAGAAAAGCGTCATTTGAGTTTGCAAAAACATTTATGACAAAACATGTATTAGATTATGAAGAGCAAGCAAGGAATACAAAATGAAATACAATGTTCATATGATCAGTATAAATTTACTATTTGGTCTGACCGGATGTTCTAAACCGGTTGATCTGGATAAAACCAGTGCTGACGTCCAGGGTCAGGTGATTGAATATTAAAGAAAAAAGCAAAAAATGAAAAAAGTAAGTAAACTTTTTTCTGTTAGTGCATCATCAAGAATGTTGCCAAAATAATTTTCGAGAGACTGTCATGAAAAAATGGACAAGTTATAAACCTGACTTGGCACATGATTCTTTCGATGCTATTATTATTGGTTCAGGTATGGGCGGCCTTACCACGGCAGCTCTACTGGCCCTGAACGGCAAACGTGTATGGGTCCTGGAAAAACACTTCAAGATTGGCGGTTGGACTCATACCTTTCGTCGTGACAGCTTTGAATGGGATGTGGGTTTGCATTACATTGGAGAAGTACATAATAAGTGGTCTGGAGCCCGCAAGCTATTCGACCTCATTTCCGACAGCCAGCTGCAGTGGTCCTATATGGATAAGAATTATGATCGCATCATTTTTCCGGATCGTTCTTACAATTTTGTAGCACCCAGAGAACAGTTTATAGAAGATATGATTGGTTATTTCCCTAAAGAGGAAAATGCCATACAAGCATATATGAACTATCTGGATCTGGCCGTACGCAGTGCCCGACCTTATTTTGCCAACAAAGCACTGCCAACCTTTTTGGCTGATTTAGCTTATCCCTTCATGACCGGGAAATTTTTCAAATATGCGGACCGCACTACCTACGACGTCATCAGCAGTTTGACCGATGACCGTGAACTGCTGGGAGTGCTGACTGGACAATGGGGCGATTACGGCCTGCCGCCCAAGCAGAGCAGTTTCGCTATGCAGGCCTTTGTGGCGCGCCATTATCTCGATGGCGGCAATTATCCTGTGGGTTCTGCAAGGCGCATTGCTGAAACCGTATCAGACGTTATCGAAAAGAACGGCGGCCGCGTGACTGTTAATGCCAGCGTGAATAAAATTGTTGTTCATCATGGTAAGGCCATAGGTGTAGAAATGGAAAATGGCGATGTGTTGGAAACGCCTATTGTCATCAGCAATACCGGCATCTTCAATACCTTTGACCGACTTCTGCAGAATGACAGTGTGAACGGATCTCATCATGCTGATCTTGATAACATTGAAAAGACAGATAGTTATGTTTGTCTGCATCTGGGGCTGAACACATCTGCCCAGGAAATGGATTTAAGTAATACAAACCTGTGGATCTATCCCGGTTACAATCACGATCGAAACGTGCATGAATATATCAAGAATGCTGATAAAGCTTTTCCTGTGGTATACGTTTCTTTTCCCTCTGCAAAAGATGACGCCTGGGATAAAGATCACACAGGTTATGCTACTATTGAAGTCATTACACTCAGCAACTGGGATTGGTATTCAAAATGGAAAGCAGAACCCTGGAAGAAAAGGGGAAAGGAGTATGAAAAGGAAAAGGAATTACTCTCCAATAGAATGCTTGATGTTTTATACAAACATGTTCCCCAGGTTAAGGATTCATTGGTGTATTCAGAACTTTCAACTCCCTTGACGGTTAATTCCCTGGCTAATTATCAAAAGGGTGAGATGTATGGAATTAATCATACTCCAAAGCGCTTTCGTCAAAAATGGCTACGGCCCCAGACGAAAATAAAAAATCTTTATCTTACCGGTCAGGATGTTACCACAGTGGGCGTCACCAGCGCTCTCTTTTCAGGTCTGCTCACCGCTTCAGCAGTAATGAAAAAAAATCTTTCTAAAATGCTGAAGTAAAATAATTAGTATATAGAATCATATCACATTCGTTATGGATAGCGTAATTTCTATTTAATAAAACCATATACCACACAATGATATACCATTAAGAATTTTCACTTATTATGATCAATAAATACATTTTTAGAGAATATGATATTCGCGGCAAAGTGGCAGAAGATTTCCCGCCGGACGTGGTTGAAAACTTGGGCAAAGGATTCGGCACATTTGTAAAACGCGCCGGTGGCCAGGAAATCACCTTGAGTGGTGATGTTCGCCTGACGACCCCGGACCTGATCAAATATTTCAAGCAAGGGGTTCTCTCTACAGGAGTCGATGTTATTAATATCGGTATACTACCCACACCAGTGAATTATTACAGCATGTTTAAGCTGGGCGTTTCCGGTGCCATGCAAATCACTGGTTCACATAATCCACCGGAATTCAACGGTTTCAAAATGTCATTAAATCGTAAAGCTGTTTATGGTGCTCAAATCCAGAATATCCGCAGAATTATTGAAAGCGGGGCGTTTGAAAAAGGGGAGGGCAGTGAAGTAAGGCATGAACTCAAGGACGATTACATCAATATGATTGTAGGCAAAATCAATATTGAGCGCCCCATGAAAGTGGTCATGGACTGCGGTAATGCCGCTGGTGCGATTCTGGCTCCGGAGGTGTTTAAAAAGCTCGGAGTTGAGTTGACAGAACTTTTTTGCGATATCGACGGCACCTTTCCCAATCATCATCCCGATCCAACGGTGCAGGAAAACCTGGTTGATCTAATCGCTGCAATGAAAACAGGTCAATATGATATTGGCGTAGCTTTTGATGGCGATGCTGACCGTGTGGGCGTGGTGGATGAAACCGGAGAAATCATCTGGGCGGATCAGCTCATGGCCCTGTTCCTGCCGGAAGTGATCCAAAATAAAGGGGACAAAATCTTATACGATGTTAAATGTTCACAGGCACTGGAAGAAATGATTGCCAAGCATGGTGGTACACCTATCATGTGGAAAACCGGCCACTCGCTCATCAAGCAGAAGATGCATGAACTGGGCTGCCCTTTTGGTGGTGAAATGAGCGGGCATATCTTTTTCGCTGACGATTATTTTGGCTATGACGATGCCATTTACGTGGCCGCCCGCGCAGTGCAGATGTTGAGTAGAAGCGATCAAAAACTTTCGGAAATGGTTGCTGAACTTCCTAAATATTACTCTACCCCCGAGCTGCGCCTGGAAGCAGAAAACGATGAAGAAAAATTCCGAATTGCCAAAGAAGCCGTGGAATATTTCACCGCTAATTATGACTGCATCACGGTGGATGGCGTCCGGATTCGTTTTGGTGATGGCTGGGGTCTGGTAAGATCATCCAATACACAACCGGTGATCGTCTGCCGTTTTGAAGCCAACACTCAAGAACGCATGAAAGAGATCGAAGCATTGGTCATGAATAAGCTCCAGGAAATAGGCACATTAAAGCTCGATGCCGGCCACTAAATCATTCACCGAGCTGCTGGACTTCATCCGCTCGGAAACAGACCGCCATCTAGGCAAGCTGGATATTCCTCAAGAACCGGCGTATTTATACGATCCAATCCGCTATGTATTAACAGGCCGAGGCAAGCGCTTACGCCCCATACTGGTGCATTTGTCTGGTCGTGGATTTGATGCTGATCCCGAAGATCTCATGCACGCCGGTCTGGCTGTTGAGCTGTTGCATAATTTTACCCTGGTCCATGATGATATTATGGACGATGATGATACACGCCACGGCAAATCATCTGTTCATGAGAAATATGGAAATGAAGCGGCTATTCTTGTTGGAGATAGCATTTTTACATTGGGGCAACTCATAATCGGCCAGGTACAGGCGCATACAACGGTTGCTTTTCAGGCATATAATAAAGCATCATTAACCGTATGTGAAGGGCAGGCTTTTGACCTCCAGTTTGAAGGGGATACCTCCACAACGCTGGATCAATACCTGGACATGATTGGCAGGAAAACGGGTGCTCTGTTGTGCCTCTGTGCTGAATTGGGTGGTATTCTTGGTGGTCAATCAAAAGATGTATGCGCTGAATTACGGAACTATGGGATCAATCTCGGACGGGCGTTTCAAGTCCAGGATGATATACTGGAAATATTCAGTTATCAGGAAAATCTGGGTAAAAGCCTGGACAGCGATATCGTTGCTGATAAACAAACTGTATTGACAATTCTGGCCAGAAAACACAATGGCTGGGATGAAATTAGCAATAGCGATGCAGACATTTCTACAAAACGGGAACGAATGCGGGAATTTTTCCTTGAAACAGGAGTGGATGAAAGGGCCAGAGCAATGAGCCACGACTATATTGCCAGGGCACAGGATTCCTTATCCGTATTCACAGGTGAACACAAGAAAACCATGGAGCAATTCACAGATTTTGTATTAAACAGGACACATTAATGAACAAACAATCACTCGATGCAGAACATATGGCTAAAGCCATCTATGATTTTCCTGACCAATTAGAACAGGCAGTAGTAATTGGTAAAAATTTCTTTGTAAACACTACCTTTAATGCAATTCAAAATGTTGTCGTGGCCGGCATGGGCGGATCTGCCATCGGCGGTGATGTATGCCGAGCCCTTTTAGCTGCTGAATTGAATGTACCCTTTCTTGTAAACCGTAATTATAATTTACCCAATTGGGTGAATGAGCATACACTTGTCATCTGTTCGTCTTATTCAGGAAATACAGAAGAAACACTTTCAGCTTTCGCAGATGCTAATGCAAAAGGTGCAAATATCTGCGGTATTTCCACAGGCGGTTCATTAACAGAAAAATTGAATACTGACAACTGTGATATCATTGCGATCCCTGCCGGACTGCAACCCCGTGCCGCGTTGGCTTTTTCTATCGTCCCCATGCTGTTTCTGCTCAGGGCTCAAGGATTGATCGGTGATTCCATTTTTAATGATATTTCAGATACAGTAAAATTACTTCGCGTGCACCGGGATAAATACGCAAAGGAAGATGCAGCCAACCTGACATATGCATTAGCTGCATCAATTTATAAAACTTTGCCCATTATTTATGGTACATCAGACAGCACGGCAGTTGCGGCACTACGCTGGAAAGGACAGTTCTGTGAAAATGCGGATATGCTGGCTTATCATAATGAATTACCGGAAATGAACCATAATGAAATTGTAGGCTGGGAAAACAATGCTGAACTGTTTGATAACATGAGTGTGCTTTGGCTCACCGACGGCAATGATCATGATCGGGTACAATTAAGGCAAAAGATCACCAAGCGCATTATTGGTAAGAAGAATAATAACCAGCATGTTATTGCAGTAGCAGGCTCATCAGTAAGAGTCAGACTCCTGCACCTGATCCACTTCGGTGACTGGGTGAGTTATTGGTGCGCTATTCTCCATGGTACAGATCCCTCGCCGGTTGTTCCCATCATGCAATTAAAAGAAGAATTATCATCAAAATAAAATAAAGGTATTGTACATGGCTAAATTCACAGTCTATATTTCCATAAGGGTTATCCACATATGATCGCAGTAAAAGTCAATAAGATTTCATTCCATCCTCCCAGCCGCAGCTATGCTGTGATCCTCAAAGAAATTGATGGCGAACGCCGACTACCCGTCATTGTAGGTGCCTTTGAAGCACAGTCCATTGCCCTGGCTTTGGAGTATATGGATCCACCCCGTCCACTGACCCATGATCTGATAGGTAATATTATTAAAGGGATCGGCAGCAAACTAAAAACCGTCAAGATAAACACATTGAAAGAGGGCGTATTTTATGCAAGCTTGGAAATAGGCGGTGATGGTATCGGCGAGCGGTCAATCGATTCACGTCCCAGCGATGCCCTAGCAGTTGCTTTACGCTTGCAGGCGCCTATTTTGGTTGAAGAAGACGTGATGTCAGAAGCGTCCATGTTGCCCGATATTATTGGTTCGGAAGAAAAGGAAGCTCTTGATTCCGCAGACTGGGCTCCCTCTTTGAATTCCCTTGAAAAGAGACTGCAAGAAGCAATTGATGGGGAAGAGTACGAACGCGCGGCGAAGATCCGCGATCAGATCAAAGAGATAAAAGCTTAAACCTGGAGAATTTCCAGGGCATTTTGTGCTGCTGATTGTTCAGCAGACTTTTTTTCCATCCCAATCCCCGAAGGATAAATTTCCTTTCCAATTTTAACATGAACTTCAAATAATTTCTGGTGGTCCGGTCCCGAGACATCTGAAATAAGAAATTTGGGGTTTTCAATATTCTTGGCATGGCAGTATTCAATAAGTAAGCCCTTGAAATTCACTGTTTTCCATGCTTCTAGCCTGTGCTGCCAGATCGTATCCTTAATGAGGTTTTGAGCAGGTTTCATGCCGCCATCCAGGTAAATAGCACCAATCAATGATTCGAAGAGGTTAGCCAGCTGTTTGATGGCCACTTTATCATTTTCCAGGTTAACGGTGGGTTCAACATTAAAATGATTTAAAAGATTCAGTGTAGCACCCATGGAAGCCAGGAAGGAACGCTGCACTAGAGCCGAACGCTTTTGCGTTAATAGACCTTCATCACCTTCCGGAAATTCCTTCATCAATTCTGCACTGACAATGATATCAATGACAGCATCACCAAGGAATTCCAGTCGCTCGTAGTTATATTTAGGGTTGGCGCTTTTTGAACGGTGAGTAAAAGCCTGGTAGAGATATGTATAATCTTTGAAACTGTAATTTATATTCTTTTCTAACTGGGTGTATGGGGTAGGTTTTTTGCTTAAGAGCTCTTTTAGCGACTGCAGTAGCGCCACGCTATGCGCTCCATGCTCGAATCACCAATACAGCATTATGTCCGCCAAAGCCAAAAGCATTTATCATCACTGCGTTGCATTCCAGATCCTGAGCCGTATTGGGTACATAATCCAGATCACATTCAGGATCAGGGGTTGTATAATTAATCGTGGGGGGTACCTTATTATCCTGAATGGCTTTAACGCAGGCAACGGCAGCTATAGCTCCGCTGGCACCCAAGAGATGGCCGGTCATTGATTTTGTAGAACTGACCTTCAAGACATCGGCATAAGCACCAAAAACGGTTCGAATTGCCTCTGATTCAGATTTGTCATTGAAGTGAGTGGATGTACCATGGGCATTGATGTAATTAATTTCTTCCGGTTGTGCACCGGCATCTTCCAGCGCCAGTGTAATGGCTTTTACAGCCCCCGCTCCCCCTTCGGCCGGCTGGGTAATGTGAAATGCATCATCCGTGGCACCATAACCGGACAATTCAGCCAGGATGTTAGCACCTCGCTCCTGAGCGTGATCCAGAGATTCCAGCACGATCATACCGGCACCCTCACCCAGAACGAAACCATCCCTGTCCTTATCAAAGGGTCGGCTGGCTTTTTTAGGTTCATCATTATGGGAAGATGAAAGTGCTTTCATGTTTCCAAACCCAGCGATGGTCAATGGTGTTACTGATGCTTCAGTTCCGCCTGTAATCATTACGTCCGTTTCATCATATTGGATTTTGCGGAAGGCCTGGCCGATAGCGTCTGATCCAGATGAACACGCAGAAACAACCGTAAAGTTGGGGCCGCGCAGACCGAATTTAATAGCGATCTGTCCGGCGGCAATATTGGCGATCATCTTGGGTACGAAGAAAGGGGAAACCCGCCGGGGCCCCTTGTTCTGCATTACCATGTGCTGGTCTTCCAGAGTTTGAATACCACCCACTCCGCTGCCAATGATAACTCCTGCCCGATCTCGGTCAATAGTATTCACATCCAACCCGGAATGGGCAATCGCTTCTGCTGCAGTTACCAGACCATAAATGGAAAAGGGATCTAGCTTACGGAGTTCTTTTCTGTCAAAATAGTCTTCAGCATTGAAATCAGACAATTCACCGGCAATTTTGACGCTGAAATCTTCAGCGTCAAAATAAGACACGCGCTGAATTCCGCTCTTCCCGGCTAATAGTCCGGACCAGAAATTGACAACAGAGTTACCATTAGGAGCCAGTGCTCCTAATCCAGTAATGACTACTCGGCGTTTAAACATGTGTTACTATTTTTTGTCGATATATTCTACAGCTGCTCCAACTGTTGTGATTTTTTCAGCATCTTCATCAGGAATTTCAATACCAAACTCTTCTTCGAGCTGCATAATTAGTTCTACAGTATCGAGAGAATCAGCGCCGAGATCATCCATGAAATGAGCCGTTTCTGTGATCTGGCTTTCTTCAACGCCAAGCTTGTCCATGACGACTTCTTTTACTTTATCCAGTGTTTCTGACATGTTTTTCTCCTTATTTATATCATGACTAGTCCGCCGTCAACAGTGATCGTTTGACCGGTGATATAACTCGCCTCATCCGATGCGAGAAAGAGCACCATATTGGCAATATCATCCGGACTTCCGATCCGACCCAGCGGAATTTGTTTTTCTAAATCTTCTTTTACGGCATCGCTTAAATTATCGGTCATATCAGTGGCAATGTAGCCCGGAGCGATGCAATTGGCCGTTATCCTGCGCGAGGATAATTCTTTAGCGGTGGATTTCGTGAGGCCGATAAGGCCTGCTTTGGATGCGGCATAATTGGCCTGGCCGGCATTGCCGGTCAAACCCACCACGGACGAAATATTAATAATCCGGCCAGACTTCTGTTTCATCATAGGACGCATGACAGCTTTAATACCGTTAAACGCACCTTTTAAATTAATATCCAGCACCATATTCCAGTCATCATCTTTCATGCGCATAATGAGCGCATCCCTGGTAATACCGGCATTGTTGACGAGTATATCCAATTGACCCTGTTCTTCCACAATTTTATTGACCAATTCTTTAAACCCTGCGGATGAGGAAATATCACACGCTGCTGCAGAAGCATTGGGCAAGGAATCTGCCACTGCTTGAACATCCTTTGCACTGCGGCTTACGCAAACCACATGACTACCAGCATTAGATAAAACAGTGGCAATGGCTTTACCGATACCTCGTGAAGCACCCGTGACCAAAGCAACCTTACCTTTTAGATCAAGCATTGATTACTTGCTTCCAGTTTTCTACACCGCTTGTTACCAGCGATCGATCGATCCGTTTGCATAAACCCTGCAAGACACGTCCTGTACCCACTTCCATAAAATGATTTATACCGCTGCGGGCCATATTTGAAATTGTCTGGCTCCACAACACTGGAGTTTCCAACTGATTAATCATTGCTTCTCGAATTTCAGCTGCTCGAGTGACCGGAGCAGCAGATACATTGCTATAAACAGGTATCATAGAATTACTAATTTCAATGGAATCTATCATTTCTGCAAAGTGTTCTCGAGCACTTGACATCAGGGGCGAGTGAAAGGCACCACTCACATTTAGAGGTATAACCATTCGAGCACCACTTTCTTTGGCTGCAGTCATGGCAGAATTTACGGCTTCTATTGCACCGGAAATAACAACTTGCCCGGGTGAATTAAAATTTGCAACGACGACTGTTCCGGAAATATTATCAGTAATTTTCATTACAGTTTCATCGTCCAAACCAATGATGGCTGCCATCGTCCCAGGCTGATCTTCACCGGCATTTTGCATGCTGTTAGCCCTTACTTTTACTATTTTCAGCCCAGTTTCAAAATCGAATGAACCTGCAATTGTATAAGCTGAATATTCTCCTAAACTATGACCGGCTACACTGGTTGGTTTAATTCCTTTTTCCATCAAAAGTAAACCGATTGTTACAGCAACAATATAGAGGGCAGGTTGAGTGTATTGCGTTTGTTTAAGCGATTGTTCAGGGCCATTGAACATGATGTCTTGAATATCCACGTCCAAGATTTCATTAGCGGTCTCAAAATAAGATTTAGCCAGATCAGAGTTATCAAAAATGTCTTGGCCCATTCCTACATTTTGAGACCCTTGCCCCGGGCATAAAAACGCTAAACTCATGAAACATTGCCCCAGCGGATAAGCATGCTGCCCCAAGTAAATCCACCTCCAAATGCTGCCAGTAACAACAGATCGCCTTCTGCCAACAGGTTCATTTCCACAGCTTCATCAATGGCTAAAGGAATAGTTCCAGCCGTCGTATTTCCATAACGGTTAATATTGACAAAAACTTGATCTTTTTGCAGACCGCAGCGCTCTGCAGCAGCATCTATAATCCGTTTATTAGCCTGGTGTGGTATAAATAATTTAATGTCTTCACCTTTTAATCCGTTTTTAACCAGGATTTGTTTACTGACTTTGGCCATGTTCTTTACAGCAAATTTGTATACCGTTTTGCCATCCTGGTATACATAATGCATCTTTTTTTCTACCGTGTCTATGGAAGCTGGGTGCAGACTACCGCCGGCAGGTACTGTTAAGTATTTACTTCCGCTCCCATCCGTATGCAGAATGGAATCCAATACACCGTGTTCATTTTCACTTGGTTCTAACAGTACACCACCACCACCGTCGCCAAATATAATACAGGTATTACGATCTGTATAATCAATGATGGAACTCATGGTATCAGCGCCGATGACAATTACATTTTTATACTGACCAGATTCAATCATTTTAGAGCCGGTTTCCATCGCATAGACAAAACCAGTGCAGGCAGCAACAATATCAAAGCCCCAGGCATTTGCAGCACCAATTTTATCTTGTACCAGTGCAGCAGTAGAAACAACGGGAAAATCCGGTGTACTAGTAGCAACTAAAATGAGATCAATATCTTCGGCAGCTTTTTCGGACCGTGCTAAAAGTTGTTTGGCGATTTGCGCACCCATATCGGATGTGGCTTCACCTTCTGCCACAATATGCCTGTTTTCAATACCTGTTCGGGAACGAATCCATTCATCAGTGGTATCCACCATTTTTTCCAGGTCAAAATTGGAGAGTGTACGTTCCGGCAAATATCGGGCTGTTGCTGTTATTTTAGCTCTCACTGGGCGTTTTCTCCAAATGTTCAGCCAAATCCTACTTGAATATCTGCATGCAGTGTTTCAAGGGTAACATGTACCGATGCCTCGGGTGCGAAATCTCCACCCATGGCATCTAAAGCTATTTTCATGAAGAAATATTACTCCGTTGCTGAAACAACAGGACGACCGCGGTAGTATCCGCAATTAGGACAGGCGCGGTGCGGTAATTTTGCTTGACTGCATTGTGCACAGATAGCGGTTTGCACGTGACCAGCCTTATAATGGGTGCGGCCTTTTCTGCCTCTCGCTTTTGATATTCTTGTCTTTGGTAGAGCCATTTGTACTCCGAATTCTCCTTAGTTTATATCAATTTAAATTTTTCAAACCTTCCCAGCGGGAATTATTTGTTTCTTTCGTGCAAGCGCAATTTTTTTCATTCTTATTGCAACCGCAACAAGGACACAATCCTTTGCAATCATCAATACACAGTTTCTTCAAAGGTCGATCTAGTAATAAATTTTCAGCCATAACAGGACTGATATCTACTGTTTCTACCTGATCATTAAAATAAATGACATTTTGATCATCATTATTTACTAGATCGGTATCGCTTGTTAATAAAATCGTAAACTTGATTTCTCGTTTAGAGCCAAAATCGATCAAGCAGCGATCACAGGATTCCTTTGTTGACACTGCCATCATTCCTTTCAAATAATACCCATGAGCTGCGATTTCAGAATGGATGGTGCACGTGATCTCATCCTCGGTAAATTGGACATTGTCCAATCCCAAAGATGCACTGGAAATTTCAAAAAGCTTGTTATTCAGACCGATATGCAAGTCGGTACGAAAAATCTTCATTTTTAAGCCCGGAAAAATACCTCTTTTGGAGGTCTGTTCATAAGATTAATTCTGGTTAAAAACTGTCTTAATCAGTCGATATTTCATTATCAGCTGAGTCATTTTTCTCATCATCAGCTGTTGATTCTTCATCATTTACAGCATCTTCATCAGCATCTATTGAAAAATTTTCATCTTCCTCTTCTTCTAGATCATCTTCGTCTTTGCGTTCTAGAATATTGTCATCATCAGATTTTTTCTTGAAAATGATAAACATGAGTGTTTCACCGACAGAACAAATGGAAAGAACATAGGCAATTGCGGAAAGTATCAGCAGGAACAGGAATACAGCTAATATTACACCGGCTGCTGTTTCAGTACCTGATAGTGCGGCCAAGTCAACGTTTGGAGCATAAAGGCAGCCAGACAGTCCTATACAACAGCTGCTGCCAAAACCAGCACAGCAGGCAGTTACAGCATTGCATAAACTCGCGGGATAAACAATATTTGCAGCATAGGCCACAATGTTGGCCAGTTTCGTACCCATAAACCAGTCACAACCAAAAAAGCAATTAATCAGCTTAAATCCAGCAACCCAGAATTTTATAAAAATGCAACTGGCAAGTACTCCAATTGGGATGAGAACGAGATGATAAAGAACAATTCGCCACGGTTGTGACCAAGTGATGGCGTAAGAATTGAATACGGTTCCCATGGTGTCTTCTTCATAGGCGCTGATGATCGCCGGAGCATAGAGAAACGAAATTCCAAAAACAATGGTAGTATAAATGGTAAATATTGCGCCGAAGAAATATAAGAGATAGGGAATGACAAATAAGAATTCACCCACATAAGGGATTTTACCCATTAACGCAAAAACGGCTGCAAGTCCAAAGAAAAAGACCAGGATAAAGATAAATGAAACTGATGTGAAAACAACTGGATGCCAATGCTTTTTGACGTATTTCCAGGCATCTCCCGATGAATAAAATTCGTCACCTTTCAGCTGTTTAAATGTAATTCTGGAAACAGCAGTACATCCAAAATTTATTGCCAGGAACAAACAGGCAACCCCCAGTCCAAAGACTGCACAGGCATACCAAGGAGCGGGATTACCAAAAAGACAGGGATAAAGTCCATACTGGCTCCATGTTTCAGAAAATGTATAACCTGCCAATCCGAATGATATATAAGTAAGAATTAGATAATTAGCATAACCGACTAATAGAGCTTGTACAAATACAAGAATCTTTTTTCCACTTAAGGCTAATCGGGGAGCACGAAAAATATCACGAACGTCAAAATATAATTTCATAGGATCCATAGGTATCTCCTTGGTTATTCTTCATAGCGGACATAATCCACCCATGTGGATGTACCGCGTGATTCAGAAATAGATTTGGCAACTGTGAGTGCTGTTTTTCGGCTATCATAACTGCCTACCCGCACACGGAACCATACCTCGTCTGTTTCAATGAAATAGGCTTTCTGAATATAGGCATCAAACCCGGAATTAATCAATTTTGCAGCAACGACTTCCGCATCAGACAATAATTTTTTAGAAACAACCTGAATTGTAAATCTACCTTCATTTTTTGGAATATTTAATCCTCGTTGAATTGGTTTCGGTGGTAGGGGAGAAGGTACTATTTCTGCTTCAGCCTGGGCAACAATTTCCTCCACATTATCAATAGCTGGCGCAACTTCTGTGATCACTGGCACTTCAACGACTGTATCCCCAACAATTGTATCTGCTTCAAACCACTGCCGGTCACTTTCTTCTTCATACCAATTAGGTTTAGTTTGTTCTACAGGAACAGCATCCCCTTGCTCCACAGCAATGGCAAAGGATTGTATTGCAATTTCATCACCGTACTGTAAAACTTCAACTTGCAATATATAATCACCGGGAGCATCAGGAATAAATGAGACGGTGGAACGATTTTCATTATAGCTGAAATTATCTAAACTCAGCATTGAGGCATCAGGCTGATCAGCTATGATCCAGTTGTAATCGAGATCATCGCTATCTTCAGCTATTTCAGTATTCAGGGATATGGCCTCCCCTGTTCTGCCTGTTAATCCTTTTTTACCGCACCCCATGAAAAGCAGAACTGAAAAGAGCGCGCAGACGCTTAATCGATATATTCTTGAATCAAACAGAAAATGTCTCCTGATTAGTTGTGTAGAATTTGATCGGTTGAATAGAAAAATGCAATTTCTTTTTGAGCGTTCTCATCTGAATCAGAACCATGAACTGCATTGTTTTGAACACTCTCTGCGAAATCCTTACGAATGGTACCATCGGTGGCTTCGGCTGGGTTGGTTGCACCGATCAGTTCACGAAATGCGTTTACAGCATCTTCGTGTTCCAGCACCATAGGCATGCAGGGTCCAGAGGTCATGAAATCCACCAGGTCATTGTAAAAAGGACGTCCTCTATGAATTGCATAAAAGCTCTCGGTTTGTTCACGGCTCAAATGTATCAATCGGGCGGCCTTGATCTTAAATCCTTCAGAAATGATTCTATCGATAATCTTTCCGGTATAGCCATTGCCCACTGCATCGGGTTTAATGATCGCTAATGTTCTATTGCTCACCTAATTATCCTCATCAAATTTAATTTATATTTTAATTACTTCAGCCATGGCTTTACCAATATCTGCTGGGCTACTCACCACAGTAATGCCTGCTGCTTGTAAAGCAGCGACTTTTTCTGCTGCCGTCCCTTTACCCCCGGCGATGATGGCGCCGGCATGACCCATCCGCCGCCCCGGAGGAGCGGTTTGTCCGGCAATAAATGCTACAACAGGTTTTTTCAAATTGTTATCTATAACCCATTGGGCAGCTTCTTCTTCAGCTGTTCCGCCGATCTCACCGATCATAACGACACCTGCAGTTTTGTCATCACCCGCAAATAGTGCCAGCATATCAATGAATGTTGTGCCAATAATAGGATCGCCGCCAATACCCACGGATGTGGACTGGCCTAAACCGGCGGCAACCAATTGATTAACCGCTTCATAAGTCAATGTTCCCGATCGTGAAACAACACCGATCGATCCTGGTTTATGAATAAAACCGGGCATAATACCAACTTTTGCTTTACCAGGAGAGATCACACCAGGGCAATTTGGCCCTATAAGACGAGTAGGGAGATCCTTTATCTTATGGTTCACTTTTACCATATCCGCTACTGGGATGCCTTCTGTAATGCAGATGACCAAATCCAATCCGGCTTCTGTAGCTTCGATGATGGCTCCTGCAGCAAAGGCAGGGGGAACGAATATGATTGATGTATTACAATCTGTTTCAGCTTTGGCCTCAGCCACTGAATTAAAAACAGGAACTTCAAGTGCTTCCTGGCCTCCTTTTCCAGGAGTGACTCCACCAACTAAATGGGTACCATATTCTCGGATCTGTCTGCCGTGAAAGGAACCTTCTGTACCCGTGATCCCCTGGATGATCAAGCGTGTCTCATTTCCAACTAAAACGCTCATTGTTCACCTTCAGTCACAGCATGCACCGCTTTTTCAGCTGCATCGCTCAAACTGCTAGCCACCAAAAATTCTAAAGGTGAATTTTCCAGCAATTCTGCTGCTTCTTTTGCGTTGGTGCCTTCCAACCGGATAACTACTGGAATTGAAACATCCACCGTATCCATGGCATCAATGACTCCCTGGGCTACGCGGTCGCAGCGAACAATTCCACCAAAAATATTAATTAAAATCGATTTTACATTTGGATCGGAAAGAATGATCTTGAAACCATTGGCGACCGTTTCAGCATTAGCGACTCCGCCGACATCTAGAAAGTTCGCTGGTTCGCCGCCGTAAAGTTTAATGATATCCATGGTTCCCATGGCCAGTCCGGCGCCATTGACCATACAGCCTACATTGCCGTCCAGTTTAATATAATTCAGCTGGTATTTACTGGCTTCCAGCTCAGCGGGATCTTCTTCACTTTCATCTTTATACTCCAGCAATTCCTTATGCCGAAACAAACCATTAGAATCGAAATTCATTTTTGCATCCAAGGCCATTACCTTATCATCACCGGTAACAACCAAAGGATTGATTTCCACGAGGGAGCAGTCATTTTCAATAAATACATTCCAGATGGCCATAAATATATCAATCGCTGAATCGATCTGATCACCGGTCATTTCAAGTGCAGTTGCGAGATTTCGAGCTTGATCTTCTGTGAGTCCGGATTCTGGGTCTATCCATTCCTTGATAATTTTTTCCGGTCTTTCTGCAGCCACTTTTTCTATCTCGACACCGCCTTCGATAGAAACCATAAAAACAAATTTTCGTTCTGCCCGGTCCAACACAATACCAGCGTATAATTCTCTTGAAATATTTATACCAGCTTCAATGAGTAAGCGCTGCACTTCTTTACCTTCGGGACCAGTTTGGTGTGTGACCAGGTTCATGCCCAGAATCTGATGCGCTAATTTCTCGACTTCTGTATGAGAGTGAGCCAGTTTAACACCACCGCCTTTTCCGCGACCACCGGCGTGGATCTGGGCTTTGACCACAGCTGTTTTTACATTGAGTTTATCATATGCAGTAAGTGCTTCTTCCACAGAAAATGCTGGGTATCCCTCTGGTACACTGACATTATACCTACGAAAGAGTTCTTTGCCTTGATATTCGTGTATTTTCATCCTGTCTATGCTTTCACAATTGTTGTGCCCGCCTCGCCATTTATGGCTTTACGGACATTTTGAATATTTGTAATCACAGCTTTTTCACCATGATGTTTTAAAAAATAAATGGCGGACCTGATCTTGGGCCACATACTACCCTTTTGAAATTGCCCGTCTTCCTGGTATTGTTTTGCCAGAACATCGGTCATCTTATGGATTGGTTCTTGATCACTGCTGCCATAATTGAGATAGACATGGTCCACATCTGTGATAATATAATATTCCCTGGCGTTAATGACTCGACCCAGTTTAGCAGCTGTCAGGTCTTTATCAATGACGGCATCCAACCCTTCAAGTTTATTATTATCATCATTATATACTGGAATGCCACCACCGCCGCCGGCAAGAACAATCGTACCTGCTTCGACCAAAGTACGAATTGAAATACCATGCATGACAAAATCAGGATCAGGGGAGGGGACAACACGACGCCATTGACCGGGTTCTTGTTCTTTCACTGTCCAGCCGAATTTTTCTGCCAGAGCTTGCGCTTTTGTTTCTTCGTAGCGCTTGCCCACATATTTTGTTGGATCGGCAATGGACGGATCATCCGCACGAACCATGACTTGTGTTACTAACGTAACAACCTCACGATCAACATTTTCTTCCCGAAGTGCATTCTGAAATGTCTGCTGGATCATATAACCGATCGTACCCTGAGTTCCGGCCACACATACACCCAAAGGCAATGGCGGAACTTCATTATATGTAAGATCCATCCGTAAAAGTTCATCTCCGACTTGGGGACCGTTGCCGTGGGTCAGGCAGAGATTATAACCCTGCCTGACAAATTCCATGATTTCGGTGAGGCTTTCCCGTGTATTGGCAAACTGTTCGTAGATGGAACCTGTTTGGCCTTTTCGAGAAAGAGCATTCCCACCTAGAGCAATGATGGCTGTTTTATTCATTTGATAAATGGTTGCAAAATATCAGCCATGGAAGGTGACCCTGTTTCTTCCAGGTCATAGGTCACCCGCACAGAGGGTTGTTTAATATCAATGAGTCGCCTTAAGTCTATGGGGGTACCAATGATGACCACATCGCATTCGGTATTATTGATAGTTGATTCCAAGTCTTTGACCTGTTCATCACCGTAACCCATGGCCGGCAGGAGCAAACCAATGTCTGGATAATGATCAAATGTTTCCAGCAATTTACCAACCAGATAAGGACGCGGATCGACTGTTTCAGCTGCACCAAATTTTTCTGCGGCAACCATACCAGCTCCAATTTTCATTTCACCGTGGGTTAATGTGGGCCCATCTTCAACCACCAGTACCTTTTTCCCGGCGATCAAGTCAGAATTTTCGACTGTGATTGGCGAAGCACATTCTATAATGACCGCATCAAAATTGACATTTTGGATATTCTTACGAACCGTATCCACCCCTTTTTGATCGGCTGTATCGACCTTATTGATAACAACTGCATCTGCCATTATCAGGTTTGTTTCACCAGGGTAGTAAGCTAATTCATGTCCGGGCCGGTGAGGATCGGTAACGACTATCGCCAGATCCGGTTTATAAAACGGCATATCATTATTGCCGCCGTCCCAGAGGATGACGTCCGCTTCTTTTTCTGCTTCCCGAATAATGGCTTCGTAATCGGCTCCGGCAAACACCACTGTTCCCCGGGTAATATGGGGTTCATATTCTTCCATTTCCTCAATGGTGCAGTCATGTTTCTCCAGGTCTTCCAAAGTAGTAAAACGCTGAACGCCCTGTTTGGCCAGATCACCGTAGGGCATGGGATGGCGAATGACAGCCACCTGTTTACCCGCTGCTTTAAGTATTTCAGCGACTTTCCTGGTGGTTTGGCTTTTACCGCAACCCGTTCGAACCGCACAAACAGATATGACAGGTTTGGAAGATTGTATCATGGTTTGTTCACCACCCAATAATTTGAAATGGGCTCCCACAGCCAGTACCTGAGATGCCTTATGCATGACATACTCGTGGGTAATGTCTGAATAAGAAAAAACCACTTCTTCTACATCATGTTCTGCAATGAGATCTACAAGTTTACTTTCATCATGGATAGGTATACCGTTGGGATACAGATCGCCGGATAGTTCGGACGGATAATTTCGTCCTTCAATGTCGGGTATCTGTGTTGCTGTGAAGGCGACAACTTCATATAAATTGTTTTGCCTGTAAACAACATTGAAGTTGTGAAAGTCTCGCCCGGCGGCACCCATGATTAATGTTTTGATCGGTTTCATTAATAAATCCTTTATTTAATGTTTTAACAGTTGGGAGTATAAATAGCGTAAGGAAACGCAGGTTTTTAGGTAAAACCAAAATGTTGTTTAAATGAAAGTATTCTGCTTTGAAATTTTCTCATGATTCATCAGCCATAAATGGATAACGATAATCCTTGGGCGGATCGAAATTTTCTTTAATCGTTCGCTGTGAGACCCAGCGCACCAGGTTGAACATGGAGCCAGCCTTATCATTCGTTCCAGACGCACGACTGCCGCCGAAAGGTTGCTGGCCAACGACTGCACCCGTGGGTTTATCGTTAATGTAAAAGTTACCTGCAGCGTGAGTTAACTCTTTTTTTGCTTTTTCGATCGCATCTTTATCCTCGCCCATTACACAGCCGGTCAACGCATAATTAGATGTAGAATCCACCAGTTTAAGCGTTTCTTCCCAATCGTTGGGATCATAAAGATAAATGGTCAAGACCGGTCCAAAGATTTCTTCGTACATGGTACGGAATTTGGGATTATCTGTCAGGATTGTGGTGGGTTCGATGAAATATCCCTTAGAATCATCATAACCGCCGCCGGTGATGATTTCTGCATCATCAGCCGCTTGAGCATAATCGATGAATTCAGCAATGGAATCAAAAGCGGATTTATCAATGACCGCATTCACAAAATTGGTAAAATCATCGGGATCACCCATTTTGATGGTGCCAACTTCTGCTAAATATTTTTCTTTTACCTCATCCCAGATACTAGTTGGAATATAGGCGCGGGACATGGCTGAACATTTTTGTCCCTGATATTCAAACGCTCCTCGAACCATGGCTGTGACCAGTGCATCTTTATTAACGGTTTCGTGGGCGATGCAAAAGTCCTTACCGCCGGTTTCACCTACAATACGTGGATATGATTTATAATTCTGGATATTTTCACCTACATGTTGCCACATACTCTGGAAAACAGCTGTTGATCCGGTAAAATGTACCCCGGCTAAAAGAGGACTGTTCATAACGGTAGGCCCCACTTGTGAGCCGCGGCCGGGAATGAAATTGATGACACCATCGGGCATGCCGGCCTCCTTGAACAGCTGCATGATGAAATATGCCGGATAGACCGCGCTTGATGCCGGTTTCCAGAGAGCGACATTACCCATTAATGCGGGAGCGGAAGGGAGGTTGCCGCCTATGGAAGTAAAGTTAAAAGGTGATACAGCGAAAACAAATCCTTCCAGGGGACGGAGTTCAATTGAGTTTTTGGTTGGTTTTGGGGAATACATGGGCTGATGGGTTGCCAGTTCCAGGGCATACCAGGGGTTGAAGCGGAAAAAGTCGATCATTTCACAGGCGGAATCGATCTCGGCTTGGTAGGCATTTTTGCTCATATTCAGCATGGTGGCGGCATTAATAGTATCCCGCCAGGGTCCCGCAAGCAGATCTGCTGCTTTAAGATAAATTTCTGCACGTTCTTCCAGGGAAGTTTTTGACCACGTTCGCCAGGCTTCCTGGGAGGCGTCGATGGCCAGCTGGACTTCTTTTTCACCCGCCTGGTGAAATGTGGCCAATACATGGCCATGATCGTGTGGCAGCACACAATTGGCCGTATTCTCTGTATGGATCTCTTCGCCGCCAATAATGAGAGGAATATCGATAGTCTGGTTTTTTAGTTCTTGAAATTTTGCTAATAAACTTTCTTTTTCCGGTGAACCGGGAGCATAATCTTTGATGGGCTCATTAAACGGCTTTGGAATGGAAAATTTGTCTGACATATTTTCTCTGTTTAGGTTGATTTTTCGGTTAAAAAATAACCCGGGAATATACTAAGCCAAAGGAGAGTGAAACAAGGGAGGGGATTCAAAATTATGCTGTTTCTAAAATCAAATCACGGGTGAATAAAAAATCGTCCAATAATGTTTTCATTTCCCTACGGTCCTTGGCCATGACCAGCGACTGCCGGAGGACCGCTGCCCCAGGAAACCCTTTGATGTACCAGCCAAAATGCTTGCGTATGAGGTTAGTACCGATCTTTTTACCCCTGGATTTCAAAAGTAATTCCATATGCCGTCGGCACATGCTGATGCGTTCGTGAGTTTCAGGTTCCGGTGGAAAATGTGAGCCATTTAATAAAGCACCGGCCTGTTTAAAGAACCAGGGATTGCCCAATGCTGCCCGCGCCACCATGACCGCATTACAGCCGGTGGCTTCAAACATGCGTAAAACATCCTCAGGCTTCTTAATGTCACCGTTGCCGATAACAGGAATAGAGACTGTTTGTTTTAATTCTTTGATCAATTCCCATTTGGCGTCGCCTTTATAACTCTGTTTTGTGGTGCGCGGGTGGAGGGCAATGGCCTTTACACCGATCTTTTCCAAACGGGGTCCTGCATCAATAGCCACGATATTGGACATATCCCAGCCGGACCGCATTTTCACGGTCACCGGCAGTTCAGGAACGGATTCAATAACTGCGGAGGTGATGTCATCCATGAGACAAAGGTCTTTCAATGCTGCAGAACCGGCTCCTTTTTTTGTGATCTTGGGCACGGGGCAGCCGTAATTGATATCGATGATATCCGGTTGGAATTTGTTGGCAACCATGCGAGCTGCCTGCGCCATGACTTCAGGCAAATCACCAAAAATCTGAATGCCAATAGGGCGTTCCATCTCCGTAAAGCGGATCATGTCCAGTGTTTTTTCATTTTCACGGATAATGCCGTGTGCAGAGACAAATTCAGAATAGACCACACCAGCACCCATTTCCTTACATAGAATACGGAATGAGAAATCTGTAACTCCGGCCATGGGAGCCAAAAAGATGGGGTTGTCTATCTGAACATTACCGATCTTCATGAAGGAATTTAATAATTATACTTGTATTATTTTGTCATCCTGAACAGAGTGAAGGATCTCAAGCATAATTGTAAAGTTTATACTTGAGATTCTTCAGTCGCGCAGCTCCATTAGAATGACAATCAAATTCAAACTATTTTCTTTGGTTAAAGACAAAAGAAAACTATAAATTTGCCGGCGATTTTAAGATCTAAAAGGAAAATTTAATTATGAGTAGAATGTGTGACGTAACCGGTAAGCGGCCCATGTACGGGAACAAAGTGAGCCATGCCCACAATAAATCCCGCCGCCGGTTTAATATTAACCTCCAGAAAAAACGATTCTGGCTCCCGGATGAAAAACGCTATGTAACGCTGAATGTGTCCACGCAGGGAATGCGCCTTATTGATAAGAAAGGTATTACCAAAGTATTGAAAGAGATGCGTTCTCGTGGCGTAAAAGTTTAAAAAACTTCATTACCCTCCCTAAAAGAAAAACCCTTTGCTTTTGGCAGAGGGTTTTTCTTTTATTACCAGTCTCCTGGGTTTGGGCAACCCAAGTTGTCCTATGTTGTTGCTATCAGAGCCGGCTGACGGTATTCAGGCAGGCTCTGATATTATAAAGTTAAACTACTCCTGCTGTCGGCGAATAAATGCCGGTATGTCCAGTTCATCGCCATAAATAACAGTATCATCGAATTGGAATTTCGAAACCGGAGGTTCTGTTATTCCAGGCTGTACTGGTTCCCGTTCTTCAATGATCTTTCGATTGAATAAGGGAACATTTTCCTGTTCAGCCAATATACGGGCTTTTATTTGTTTGGGACGTACAATAACCTCATAGTCTTCCTTTTCCACTTCTTTCGGTGCTTTGTGGCTGAAACCAGTGGCAATGACCGTAACGCGAATTTCTTCATTCATTTTAGGATCGATCACAGCACCAAAAATAATATTGGCATCGTTACCGGCTTCCTCGAAGATAATGCTCGTTGCTTCATCCACTTCCATGAGCGCCAGGTCCGGACCGCCGGTAATATTGACCAAAACACCCTGAGCACCACTGATGGATGAATTATCCAATAATGGACTGGAAATAGCCTGCTGGGCAGCCAAAACGGCTCGTTCCTCTCCGCCGGCAACACCGGTACCCATGATGGCTTCACCCATGTTTTTCATGATGGTTTCCACATCAGCAAAATCCAGGTTAATCAAACCATGAACATTGATTAAGTCAGAGATTCCTTTTGCCGCTTGATGCAGGATGGAATCAGCAAGCTTGAAAGCCTCCACGACTGTGGTATTACTGTCAACAATGGACATGAGTTTCTGGTTGGGAATGGAAATGACCGTATCGCAGGCTTTCCGCAAATCAGAAAGGCCGGCCATTCCGCGGTTCATGCGTTTGGGTCCTTCAAAATTGAAGGGCAGGGTAACAATACCCACTGTCAGTATTTCAAGCTCGCGAGCCAATAAGGCTACGCTGGCAGCGGCTCCTGTGCCGGTTCCGCCACCCATTCCGCCGGTGATGAAAACCATGTCGGCCCCTTCAAGTATACCAACAATCGCTTCACTGTCAGCTTCAATGGCATCACGGCCGACATCCGCTTTTGCCCCGGCACCCAGGCCTTTGGTCAGGTTTTTTCCTATTTGGATTTTGTGTTTAGCGGCATTGTTTTCCAAGTCTTGAGCATCAGTATTTACGGCGATGAAATCAACGCCTTGCATTCCGGCTTGGATCATGCGGTTCACGGCATTTCCACCAGCGCCGCCAACGCCAATGACTTTTAGCTTAGCTTTCTGTTCTACTATACTGTCGAATTCAAATAACATAAGACAACTCCTCTGGTTTGGTGGTTAGGTATGTGTTTATTATTTTCAATATAATCCTTTTATCCAGCTTTTCAGCCAGGTAACGGCTCGTTCAAAGGTGGGTTTAATGGGCACGTCCGTGGGAGCCAATTCCCGCTTCACATCATTCCAGTGCAGCAAGCCGATAACTGCTGTATGTTCCGGATTAGACGCAACATCAACAGCCCCACTAATATTTTTAGGAATACCAAGACGTACACGCATTTTTAATATTTCCTGTGCGAGGGGGACCATGTTCCGCAGTTGTGCGCCCCCGCCGGTCAGCACAACTCCATAGGTTAACTGGTCTCTAATATCTGCGCGAAAGATTTCCCTGGCGATTAATTGTAATATTTCCTGAGCCCTTGCTTCAACATAACGGGAGAGTTCATGCTCTGATACTTTCCGTGCCAGTCCTCCGTTTTTCACTGGCAGGTCAAATTCTAATTCTGTTGAGGACATGGATGCTTTTGCGGACGCGTATTTTCTCTTGATTTCCTCTGCTTCGCCCACACCGATCTGCAGCATGACAGCAATATCATTGGTAATACTATTGGAACCGATGCCCATTACGGCAGAATGACGAATGCCGTCATTGTGATAAACAACCACTTCAGTAGTATCTCCTCCGATATTTATCAAGGCAACACCCAATTCTTTTTCATCACTATCCAGCGTTGCGAGCCCTGTTGCCAATCCCTGGAAAACCAGCCCATCCACTTGAATTCCCAATTCTTCCGTGCAGTTCACGAGGTTTTTTACCCCTGCGCTGGGGACGGTGATCAAGTGCACTTTTGCTTCCAAGCGCCGTCCGGTCATACCCACGGGATCTTTGATATTATCCATGGTATCTATAACATATTCCTGTGGTAAAACGTGCATAATGTCACGGTCCGGAGGCAGGGAAAGAGCACGGGCCATTTCCAACACTCGATAAACATCGTTTTCTGTAATCTCATTTTCCACCGGTAAAGATGAGTGGTGGCTTTTTTGAATGGCAATGGCACCCTGTGTATTGATACCGCGAATATTCTCCCCGGAAATACTTAATACTGCTTTATCCACTTTACAACCAGCCATTAATTCAGCATCTTTAACAGCGGCTTCAATGGCATCCATGAGCTTGTCACGATGGATAACGGAACCATTTTTTATTCCTGCAGAAGGGGAGCGGCCGATACCCATGAGTTTCATTTCATCTGTTTCATAGAATTTTTCAGCTATGGCACATGAAATGAATGATGAACCAATATCGAGCCCAACCCTGAGCGTTTGTGCCGTATTCATAGTGATACCCTTCATGCGCGTACCCTGGCAATAATTTGGCGGTTATAGCGTAGATCCAGCGTGGAAAAATGATGTAATCCTTCTTGTTTGGGTAGTGCTTGCTCGAATGAATTCAAAATCTGAATCTTTTCTTGAAATCGTTCAGTTCCCAAAATCACTTTGGTGGGATAATTTGCCAGAATCAGCACAAATTCATCATTGCTGTTCAGAGTGATTTCTGAAAGATTATCATATAAATGTGGATAATACTCAATGATGTAATCGATAAGCTCTACCGATTCTAAAACCTTTTGAGATACGGTTTGGTGACCGATAGGATATAGCTCGTGCGCTGTATTGAAACCGGACATGATAGGAATAATATCATCACTTACATTACCAAGGTCAGGGAGGACTACACCTTCTTCATCAATAAATAAAATTGGGTTCATATTCAGCAGTGCGACAGGATCCCTTTCAGAGATTTCTATGACGATTTTATTGGGGAAGGTTTTACTGATGCGCGTTGCATGAACAAATGGATGGCTTTCCAGCAGTAAACTCATATTACGCGTGTCAAGTTTATTGATTGATGTTCCCAAAACAGGAACAAGCGCATCACGGTAATCATCAGCCGGTATAATGATTGCGCCCTTAATCTCAATTTCCTCCAAGAGATTTAATCCAGTGAATTTTGACCAGTTATGTGAAAGGACCGCCAACACGAGCATAAGACAAGAAAGGGATGCCCCTATCACTGCACGCAGGTTCATCTGTTTCTTTTTCTTACGTTTACTCATGGTGAAAACACATTCTCTTTGAAGCCCAATGTTTTGATTTCCAACTCCAGCATAATATCAAATTTTTCTTGCACTGCTTTTCGGGAAATGCGAATCAGCTTGGCGATATCACTTGCTTTGGCTGAGCCATGATTAATAAAAAAATTGGCGTGTTTTTCAGAAATTTCCGCATCGCCGCTGCGCGTCCCTTTAAGCCCCGCCTGATCGATCAAATATCCTGCGGCGAGGTCTGGTTTTGGGTTTTTGAATACACTGCCGGCGGACCGAAATCGTAACGGCTGATTATCTTTTCTGCCCTGGCTGGCTTTACTGCGTTTTTCCTGTATTGCTTCTGTGCTGGTTTCCTGCAATTCAAAGTCAGCGCCAATGATTATTTCATCATCCTTGAAGGTGGAGTGACGGTAGCTGAAATCGATCTCATCCACAGCATATTCTTTTAATTCACCTGATAATGTCATGATTTCTACTTTTTGCAGGCAGTTGGAAATTTCTCCGCCAAAAGCTCCGGCATTCATGATCAACGCGCCGCCCAGTGTACCGGGAACGCCGATCATGCTTTCCAGTCCGCTTAAATTGCGCTTGACGCATTCTTTCACCATGCGTCCCAGCATGACGCCCGTTTCTGCATAAACATGGTTGCCTTTTACATCCAAATGTGTAAATGATTTACCCAATGTAATAACTATACCGTCAATACCTTCGTCTGCTACTAATAGGTTAGAGCCCGAACCTACAAAATGAACCTGAATATCTGCTGCGGTTGCAAAATGTAAAATATTGCCAAGGTCATTTTTATCTTTAGGAGTAATATACGCCCAGGCCGGCCCGCCGATGCCGTATGAGGTATGCTTGGACATGGGTTCATTTTCCAATAGTGTGCCCTGAACTCTTGCTTTTAATTCTGCCATACGATCCACTTTAAGCAGCAGCCTCCAGTGTTTTTAGATGTTCGAAATACGAATCTGAATAACGCCAAATTGTACCGGCACCGATTGTTAAAACCATGTCACCCGGCTGGACGATCTTATCCAGGTGTTCTGCCATGTCATCAAGACTGGGAACATAATGAACATCATATTCGTGGCCGGTTTTGCGGGCAGCATTGGAGACCATAGCACCACTGACACCGGGAATGGGTGTTTCCCGTGCCGGATATACATCAGTCACGATCAACACATCGCTTTCTTTAAACGCTTCAGCAAAATCTTTATAAAATTCCTGTGTACGAGAAAAAAGGTGCGGCTGAAAAACAGAAACGATTCTGCGATTCCAGCCTGCTTTGGCGGCCTGCAAAGTTGCACAAACTTCGGTAGGGTGATGGGCGTAATCATCTACAACCATAATATTATTGGAAATTCCTTTAATCTCAAAACGACGCCGGACACCATGATACGCTTCTAGGCCTTTGGCGATTGTATCGATTTTGAGCCCCATTTCCATGCCCAGAGCAATGGCAGCCAATGAATTAACAACATTATGCTCACCGGGCACATTGAGTTTTATTGTGCCGTTCTCGTGCTCGTGCTCCCATAGCGTATACACTGTTTGTGTTTCATTATAACAAATATTTGTCGCCCTGATTTTTGCTCCTGTGCTCAAGCCGTAGGTGATTACAGGGCGTTTGATCTCCGGGGTAATTTCCAATAGGGCAGGAGAATCCGCACAGGCGATGACTGCGCCGTAGAACGGTACTGCGTTGGCAAATTGAATGAACGCCTGCTGCAGGTCTTCCAGATCATCATAACAATCAATATGTTCAAGTTCAATATTGGTAATAATGCTGATAGTGGGGCGCAGCGCCAGGAAACTGCGATCGAATTCATCTGCTTCGACCACAATTATATTACCTGCTCCCAGTTTCGAATTGGAATCAATTGTTTTGACCAAACCGCCTACAACCAATGTCGGATCCAGATGTCCTTCTGACAACACGGTACCGATCATGGAAGAGGTCGTTGTTTTCCCATGTGTTCCCCCGACGCCAATGCTTGTCTCTTTAACAGCAATTAATTCTCCCAGCATTTCTGCTCTGCGGATAACAGGAATGTTTTTTTCATATGCCGCCTGGATTTCAGGGTTATCTTTTTGGACAGCGCTGGAATACACCAATACATCAGCATCCGTAAGATTAATGACACTGTGACCCATATGCACATCAGCTCCAAGGCGAATCAGTTTTTCGATAATAGGCGATTCGGTGATGTCAGAACCGCTTACATCAAAACCGAGATTTAATAATAATTCGGCGATACCGCTCATACCAATCCCGCCAATACCAACAAAATGGACTTTTTTAACACGGCGAAACATCAGGCTCGAACTTTTTCTAGAATATGGTCAACAATCACTTTTGTTGCGTCCGGCTTACCTAAACTCTTGGACTTGTAAGCCATTTCATTTAGAACATTATCATTATTTATTAATGATGAGATCTTATTAGCCGTCAAACGTGGATCCAATTCTGCTTCCGGGATCAATTCAGCGGCGCCTGCATTTGTCATTGATCGCGCATTATGTGTTTGGTGATCAGCGGCAGCTGAAGGTAACGGTACGAGTATGCTAGGCAAACCACAGGCAGTTAATTCAGCAATGGTTAAGGCACCGGCACGAGAAAAGGTCAAATCACTTAAAGCGTATGCTGATCGCATATCATCGATAAAAGGGACTATCCGAACAGTTTCAGATTCAAATTGTTTATATTTATCAAAATTGTGTTTACCAGTTTGCCATAGAACTTGAATATTATCTAATTGTTCGATCATACCTGAAGTACATTGATTCAATGCTTCAGACCCTTGGCTGCCGCCAAAAACAAAAAGTGTTTTTTTATCAGCGATTAAATTGAATGCCTTCCTGGCGATCATGCGATTCCCATTAGCAATGTCTTCCCGGATTGGGTTGCCAGTGAAAAAACAGTTTTTTTTTTAATAAAGCTATCCACTTCATGAAAAGCTGTAAATACCGTTTCAGCCCTTTCAGCAAAATGCCGTGTAGTGATTCCGGGATATGAATTCTGTTCCTGGATGAAAAAAGGAATTTCCTTTTTTGCAGCAGTATAAAGGGGCAGGGCGGAGGCATAGCCGCCTGTACCGATAACTGCATTTGGTTTTAAATCACTAAATAGTTTATGGGTCTTCATCTTTGAAGAAAGAAATCTACCGGGCAGTAATGCATTGCGTCCCAATGATTGCAATGAAATGGATCGCTGCAGTCCGCGGATAGGAAGAAGTGTATGTTCAACATTCATTGCCGGAAGTTTTTCAGCTTCGATTCCAAAAGTTGAGCCCACATAATGAATATGTGCATCAGTACGTTTTTTTAATTCTGCGCCTATGGCCAATGCCGGATAAAGATGTCCTCCCGTACCACCGCCAGCAATTATAAATATCTTTTTAGCCATAAATACGTTTCCTCCAATCAGCATCACTGTTTACAGACCGTTTGGATTGGCTGATATTTAAGAGGATGCCCAGGCTGGCTAAATGAACCACAACTCCCGAACCGCCGTAACTTATAAGGGGCATGACTAAACCTGTTGTGGGGACAAGGTTTGTCACTACAGCTGCGTTGATGAAAGCATACAAAATAAAACTGCAGGAAATACCCAAAGCTAGCATGACTCCAAATATGTCTGGGCTTTCTTTGGCAATGTGAATACCTCGTTGAAAAATGAACATGAATAATGTCAAAACAAATAGAGTACCAATGAGACCTGTTTCTTCACCTATAATCGCAAAAATGAAATCAGTGTGGGGAGTGGGAAGGAAATAGTTTTTTCCATAACTATTTCCAAGTCCTAATCCAAAAAATCCGCCGTTAGCCAGACTGATCATCGATTGCTTGATCTGATGCAAGTTTTCTGGTCTGACAGTTTCTGGATTTAAAAATGACTCAATTCTGATTCGCATATAGTCCCAATTCATTATAACAATTGATAGAAATGTCAGTGAAACTCCCGCAGTAGCCATCATGTGCTGCACTTTGGCACCACCAAGAAAGAGCATTACGAAAGAAATAATCAGAATCATAGTTGTGGTGCTTAAATCCGGTTGTATTATTACTAGCATAACAATGGAGCCAATAGCCAGGATGCATGTTAAAAACCCATTATAAAAATCTTTTATATGCTCTCGTTTTTCATGAATGAACGCCGCCAGAAATATGATCAGTGCGATACGAGCAATATCACTAGTTTGAATTGAGACAGACCCTAAATACAGCCAGCGCGAAGGTGAAGATGTCCCTTGAATCATATTCATAACCAATGTCAAAACCAATAAACCAACTGCACCGCCCAATATGTGCAATGACCATTCTTTTAGTTTGCGATAATCAACCATCATGAAAAAAAACATGAACACGACACCTACCAGCAAGCGCTTTAAATGAGCTTGCAGATATAACGTGTCCGTTCGATTGCTAGTGATCTCCAATGAGCGAATGGAACTGGCGCTGAAAAGCATCACGGTGCCGAACACACAAAGGACAACGATCGCCCCCAAGAGAAATTTATCATATTTTTTTACGATAATATTCAGGTAGCTCACGCGAATTCTTTTAATCCTTGCACCAGTTCCCGGAAAACATCACCACGATGTTCAAAATTTTCGAATTGGTCAAAACTGGCACAGCCCGGAGACAACAGGACGACGTCCCCGGGTTGCGCATTAGAATGGGCGACCTCAACGGCGGACTTAAGACTTCCGCAAGAACGCAGTCTCACCGCATCCCCTAATACCGTTGCGATCGCTTCTTCTGACTCACCTATGGTAAGCACTTCTTTCACTTTGTGGGTATGTGGGTATAGTGAAAGAAAATCTCCTCCTTTATCCTGTCCACCCAAGATGAGCAGGATTGGGCTATCGAAGCTGTCCAAGGCAACCTTTACCGCATCAACATTGGTTGCTTTCGAATCATTTATATATGCAACACCATTAATTTCTCCAACATGCTCCAACCGATGTGGGACTCCGCAAAATGATAACATAACATCTGCAATCCTGGATGACGCAATGCCCAATAGGCTAGCCGAGGTAGCTGATCCGAGGTAGTTGGATAGATTGTGCTTACCGGGCAAAGCGATGTCATCCAGGTTGATCAGTATGGCGTGCTCCTGATCATAAATCTTGGTTGCGTTTAGCTTAAATAAAACATTAGTATCAAATTTCAAACTAAAGGGAATCTTTTTTGCCTGGGCCGGTGCGATCCGTTCAGTCAGCAATTCATCATCCCCATTGAAAACCAGGAAATCATCCTGGGTTTGATTAGACCACATATTCATCTTGGCCGCAACGTAATCATCCATATCATCATAGCGGTTTAAGTGGTCAGGGTAGAGGTTCAGAAATAGTGATATGTAAGGCTTAAAATGCCGAATAAATTCCATTTGAAAACTGGAAATTTCTAATATATGAATGCGATTGGGGTTATGATCAGTTAAATCGTTGCGAACAACATCTGCAAATGGATTGCCGACATTCCCGGAAAGCACAGGATCAACATCATCAGTCTTGCACATTTCATACAACATGTGAACAGTGGTCGTCTTTCCGTTCGAACCTGTGACCGCAAGGATCGGTGCCATGGTGAACCAACTGGCGAATTCAATTTCACTCACGATAGGAATGTTATTATCTTGTGCATTAATAATGATGTCTGAATCCTTTGGCACACCTGGCGAAATAATCCATAGATCCGCTTCATGGATCTTTTCAGTATGTCCACCTGTTTCGCCAGCCATACCTTGATTTATTAGTTTCTTTAATGCATTTTGCACTTCTTCCGAATCTGACATATCACTGATAAATACATTGGCACCCAACTCGTAAGCCAGCTGTGCAGCAGCAACACCACTACGCGCTAGACCAATAACAGTTACATTCTTGCCATTTAGATCGATCGTATCTTTTCTGGAAATATCCATATCAGAAAACAGAAAATATTGCTAATAAAGAAACGATAAAAATCACAGATGTAATTGTTAATAAAATGATTTGCAGCCAAGGTTTATGTCTTTCATCTTCGTAATAATCCATACTAACGAATCTTGAATGTTGTAAGTGAGAATAATGCTAACAGCAGGCCTATGATCCAGAAACGGACAACGACTCTGGATTCCGGCCAGCCTTTTAATTCAAAATGATGATGAATGGGCGCCATCATGAATAGACGCTTTCCTGCGCCTTGCTTGTTTTTTGTATAACGATAGTAAATCACCTGGAGCATGACAGAGACGGCTTCCCAGACAAAAACACCACCAATAATGAACAGCAATAATTCTTTCTTAAGCAGTACCGCAAGCGTACCTAAGGCTGCGCCGGTTGATAAGGAACCCACATCACCCATAAACACTTCAGCCGGTGTCGCATTGAACCATAGATAACCGATGCAGGCGCCGGTAATTGCGGCAGTGAAAATGGTAAGCTCTCCTGCTCCGGGAAGATAGATAATATTCAAGTAACTGGAAAAATCCACACGGCCGCTGATGTAAGCGATGGCGGCAAAGACAGTAAAACAGGTAGCCAGCAGCCCCGCTGCCAGTCCATCTAGACCATCGGTCAGATTGACAGCATTAGACGTCCCGGTGATCACTAATATGATAGCCAGCGGATAAAAATACCCAAAATCCAATTCCAGGTTTTTGAAAAAGGGCACGCTGGTTACGCTTTTGAATTCTGCAAAAATAGGATTATTAAATATCCAAAAACTGATGATAAAACCCAAAAGTACTTGGCCAATGAGTTTGTAGCGTGCCACCAGCCCTTTTTTCATTTTCTTTACGACTTTCAGGTAATCATCCATAAATCCGATAATACCCATCCACACCAGGGAAAACATTACAATCTGGATGTAGACATTGGTCAAATCTGTAAGGAGTAAGGTCGGAATGAGGACTGAACCGATGATCATGAGTCCGCCCATGGTCGGTGTACCGCGTTTTTTCTGGTGGCTAGCCGGGCCCTCATGACGGATCTCTTCACCAATTTGATACTTATGGAGCATACGAATAATCCAAGGCCCAATCAGAAAAGTGAAAATTAATGCCAGGATTGCTGCGGCTGCAGCACGGAAAGTGATATATTGAAAAATATTAAACGGTGAGAAAACGTCACGTAAAGGATAGAGTAAATGATACAGCATCAGTTATTTGCCAACCCTTCAATGATGGTTTCCATGGCCATGCCGCGAGAACCTTTGACCAAAAGTTTATCGCCTGCTTCTACCCATTTTTTTAATGATGTTAGTAGATCTTGTTTCGTATCAAAATGCTGATGATAGACTGAATCATTCAAAGCACTGTCTGTTGTAGTCGTTTCATTGCCCGTTGAAAAAACAGCATCTAATTCCATTGCTATGCAATGTTCACCAATTTGACGATGATGTGCTGCTGACCCATCACCGAGTTCAAACATATCGCCAAAAACCAGCACTCTGCGGCCATTGCCGCTGAATGCTTTCAAATAATCAATTGCGGCCAGGGTAGAAGTCAGGTTAGCGTTATATGTATCATCAATTATGGTTATATTATTTAATTGCTTCACTTCGCAACGGCCTTGAGGAGCTTGAAAAGATTTTACTTTTTCACGAAATGTATCCCAATCGATGCCCCAATGGATTGCTATTGCAGACGCAGCGATTACATTTTTCACAAAAGATAGATTATGAGAACCAGTTACTATTTCTTCCGCATCGATTGTAACTGTAATTGTACCATCTTCTTCATGGTGGATATCGGCAGGAAAATCACAATTAGGTGTTAAGCCATACGTTATTGAATCGCCTCTAATATTAAGACCGCGAATTTGCTCATCCGCCATGTTGACAAAAGCTATGCCATTCTCCAGGATATTAAACAAGGCACCTTTCGTCCGTGCCACTTCTTCGATCGATCCGAACCCTTCAAGATGGGCCGGTGCAATATTTGTGATCAAGCCATGAGTGGGTTCAGCGATATCACACAGATATGCAATATCGCCAGGTTGATTGGCGCCCATTTCAATAATTGAAACTGTGTGTTCAGTTGCAAGCTGCAGTAAAGTCAATGGCAATCCAACGGATGTATTATAATTCCCGGTTGTGGCATGCACATGTTCTTTATCAGCAAAAATATGCTTCAATAATTCTTTGGTGGTGGTCTTACCGTTGGAACCAGTAATACCAATTACGGGGATATCAAATTGCCGGCGCCAGGCGCAAGCTAGACTGCCCATCGTTTCCAACACATCTTCAACGACAAAAAAGTCCATACCATTAGAAGCAAGTATTTCATGCTCAACGAGACTGGCTACGGCACCATTTTCCTGGGCCTGTGGAATGAATTGGTGTCCATCTGCTTTTTCGCCCTTGAGGGCAACATACAAATCACCAGAATCGCACTCGCGACTGTCCGTAGCGATGCCTGTGATAGGGGATGTTGGCTCTTGGCCTGTATGTTGAGTTATTAAAGCACTGAAAGCTTCAGGTTCAGTTAGCGTTATGTGCACAAAACTCCTCAATGATTTCTATATCTGAATAGGGATGACGAACACCTTCAATTTCTTGGTATGTTTCCCGGCCTTTGCCCAAAACGACCAACACATCGTTACTTTTCAATTCGCTTAATGCTTTTTGTAAAGCCTCTCTCCGGTCAAGAAACACTTCATATTTTTCATAAGATAAACCAGCAATGATATCCTTATTGATATCCTCCTGGTGCTCAAAACGGGGGTTGTCAGGAGTAATGTAAAAATAATCAGAATATTGTTCCACCAGCCGGGCCATGATTGGCCGATTGGACGCGTCACGGTTGCCACCGCAACCGAAAATTGTTATTAGGCATCCATTTTCCAGTACGAGATTATAAATTGTACTTAAAACTTTTTCATATGCATCTGGTGTATGGGCATAATCTACTATAATGGGCGCACCATTTGGTGCTGTGAGCGATTCCATACGACCCATGACTACCGTACACGAATTGATTCCTGAAACGATCGTTCCAATAGGTATACCCATGGCAAGTGCAGCCCCAACAGCAGAAAGAATGTTCTCCATGTTAAAATCGCCAATGAGCGCTGATTTAAAATCGATTTCATGTTCTCCAGCCGCTATCGTACCTGAAATACCATTTAATGAAGAATGAACTTTTTTAAAATGAACATCACTGTTGTTCGTTACAGAAACTTTTATCACTGGTGCTGTACTTTCATTGATCAACCGCCGGCCGTATTCATCACTTGCATTAATGATTGCTGTGGCAGACAAGGGTAGAGATTTGAATAATTTAGCTTTGGCATGATAGTAATCTTCCATTGTACCATGATAGTCCAAATGCTCTGGAGTTAAATTGGTAAAAACAGTCGTATCAAACTCTACGTCTGCGACACGGTATTGATGAATCGCATGGGAAGATACTTCCATTACCACATGAGAAAAATCATCATCTGCAAGCTCCCTCAATAACTTTTGCAGATTGATTGCATCCATAGTAGTGAGTGTTTTGCCTTGTTCATGGTTTGCTGCGATGACCCCTAATGTTCCCAGTTGTGCGGTTTTACATCCTGCTTCATTTAAAATAGAAGTGATGAGTGTCGCCGTAGTTGTTTTACCGTTTGTTCCGGTGATGCCAATAATAGAGAGTTCTTTGGATGGATGTCCATAATACTCAGCGGCGACATACGAAGCTGCTTTGCGAGGGTTTGATACTTTAACCTGGGGGACAGGTAGCGATCCAACATCGCGTCCATTTGTTATAACCGCAGAAGCGCCATTTTCCAATGCTTCCGGAATATAATCATGACCGTCTGAAGTAATGCCATGAACAGCAATATAAAGATCACCCGGCTTAACTTTGCCAGAATGGAGCTGAATATTCTTTATGGGTGTTGAAGGAATATCTCCATTTGCGGCGATAATTCCTTTGACGAGATTGTTTAATGTTGGCCTCATTTTAAACCTATAGTGCATATAGAACCGTCAGCTACAATAGTTCCAGGCTTTGGGCTTTGCCAGATAACTTTCCCAGACCCTTTAAAATATGTCCTTAATCCGATCTGCCTTAAAACGGTTCGAGCTCTTCTCAAACTCATGCCGCGCACATCGGGGAGAGATGTATCATTATTATTTTTTTGAACGACAGGTACGACTGAAAAAGCATTGGATAGGACCACTGGTTTAGCCACAGTGTTATCCGAGGTATGAGGGAGGGGCAGACGCTCTTGGACCAACAAGTGGTCATTTTCGATAGTCTGTGGTTTGAGGAGGCGAATGGAATCGTCCATATTAATGATCCGTTCCATCACCCTGTGGAAGACAGGAGCAGCACCATGACCGCCCCAGTGGTATCCAATTTTTGGCTCGTCTAAAATAATGACCCCAACAAGTTGGGGATTAGCGGCCGGTAAAAAGCCGACGAAGTTGGAAATAAATTTTTTGTTTGAATATTGGCCATCTATGAATTTTTGAGCTGTTCCGGTTTTTCCTGCTACAGACCAGCCGTTGATGGCAGCTTTTGTTCCCGTACCTGTTTCAACAACACGGCAAAGCATGTCCGTCATAATATCCATCACTTCTTTTGTAGCTACTTTGCGGATGACTTCTGGCTTTTCTGCATATACTTTTTTTCCAGATGAAGTAATGATTTGTTTCAGCAGCCTTGGCTTCATGAGAAAACCTCCGTTGGCGATGGCTGCATAGGCCATGCCAAGCTGTAAAGCTGTTACAGCCACTTCATGTCCGAGGGAAACTTCTGCCAGTGATATTTTGCTCCATTCTGATACTTGGTGCAGAGTTCCTGGTTGTTCACCAGCCAGGCTGATATGGGTGTGCATACCAAAACCCAGATCTCTGCTGTAGTGGTAGAGATTATTTTGACTTAACGTTTCTGCAATTTTTATTACACCTACATTACTAGAGTTTTCCATGATCTGAGGCATGGTCAAAAGCCCGAAGTCATCCCAATCCCGAATCTTGTGCCCCGCATAGGTATAGCTGCCGTTTTCACAATTAAATTCCTGCCATAAAGAGACCGTGTTCTGATCGACTGCTGCAGTCAGGGGCACAATTTTAAACGTTGATCCTGGTTCAAACTGATCGGTGATCACTTTATTACGCTGCCAGCTTATTTCACCACGACCGGGATAATTAGGGTCAAAATCAGGAACAGTAGCCATGGCAAGAATATCACCTGTTTGCGGATTCAGAATAAGCCCCATGGCAGATATTGCATTGGTTAGTTCTAACTGCGCTGTTAGTTCTTCCTGCAAAATGGCCTGGTAATCAAGGTCAATCGTTAATTGTATACTTGCTCCATCTACGGGTATTTTTTGAGGGAGATTTGTCTTATACATGGAATATCCGCGGCCGCTCATTTGCCGCACAATCCAGCCCGGTTTTCCTGCTAAATAACTATTAAATTTTTGCTCTATTCCGGCAATACCTTTGTCATCAAGGTCCACAAACCCCAAAACTTGAGAGGCAAGATTGCCGTGTGGATAATACCGGCGTGAGTCGCGCTCAACGATTAATCCTTGGGGCTTATTGATAAGTAATTTTTCACAATGCTTTCTTTGCAGATTGCGTTCTAAATATTCGAAGCTCCTTGAAGAATTTAACTTCTTGAGATATTTATCTTTATTACCACCAATACTGGTGCTTATCCATTCTGCAAATTCCTCTTTATTATCTATAAGTGCAGGATGGACGCCAAAAGAGTAGTGAATAATATTTCGGGTGAAAGCAGCATTATCTCGATCAAAAATATTACCCCGAACTGCTTTTAAGGGCTTTTGAATCATGCTTTGATTATGACCTTTTAAGCGTAGTTCTTCTCCATCTATAATTTGAATCTGAAACAGACGAACTGATAAACCAACCCAACAGAAAACAATTAATCCTGATGTGATAATAACTCGAGAACGATATTTCAGATAGGTTTTAGTCAACTGAATTCTCCACTAACACAGCATCAACATGAATTATGATTGATTCCGGATGAGCAACAACCATACCCAGTTCTTTCCGGGCAAAGGATGTGATCCTATCGACACGGTTCAGTCGGGAAATATCACTTTTTAATTCTTTCATGGAATTGTTTAATTCGGACAGAGTGGATCTTTGAATCTCGATAGCCATCATTGTTTCATCAATTTCTGTATAAACCCAGAGGTAAATGATGAGCCCGCCAATGGAGGCCACTGTCACGAGAAAAAAGGACAGGGTCTGTAAAAAATCTTTATGTCTATTGATACGTCTGTTTTTACGTCGATTCGGCATCAGATCCTCTCCGCGGCTCGCAATTTTGCACTGCGCGAGCGACTGTTTGTTGTTTGTTCTGCTTTGGTAGGTGGAAGGGGTTTTTTCGTTAAAACTGATAATATATTTTCTTTATTTAGCGCTTTGAAGGCATGTTTAACCATGCGGTCTTCTAATGAATGATAGCTTATGATTACAATACGACCGCCAGGTTCAAGGTAGTCAATGAACGAATCCAGAAAGTTCCGCAAGTGTTTCAGTTCGTCATTTACTGCAATACGCAATGCTTGAAAAATGCGCGCTAAAGATTTTTGGCGATGCTTTGGAGGGGTGCTTCGGCGTAAAGCTTCTTTCAAATCAGCGATTGTTTCAACTGACTTCATTTTTTTTACAGACTTTGCAATGCGTCGGGATAGTCTTTCTTCACCATACTTATAGAAAATATCCGCAAGATCATTTTCTGCAGTATTGCTGATCAACTGGGCAGCAGTTTGACCCGCTGAAGGATCAAAGCGCATATCGAGTTTGCCAGCACTTTGGAAACTGAATCCCCGAGTGGTAGAATCTAATTGATATGAAGAAAGGCCTAGATCTAAAAGCAAGCCGTTCACAGTTGAAAGCGCTTCCTGTTTAAGTATGTAAGGGAAAGTGTCGTATGAAGCGTGGTGGCAAGAGAAGGCACCGTTGCTAGACAGCCGTTCGTTACATATTGCCAGTGCCTTCTCATCGCGGTCAAGTCCTAACAGCCTCGCTGAATTCGTAAGGGTGTTGAGGAGGTGTGTAGCGTGCCCGCCGAGACCTACTGTCCCGTCGAGATAAATTCCATGCGGATCTGTGATCAGCAAATCCAATACTTCGTTGACCATTACAGGAATATGATGTGGTGAGTGTTCCTGCGAATAGTCTGATGTCATCAGAGTATAATTTTATCTGCCAGTTCATCATATTCAGATGAGTCCATTTCTAAATTCTGTTTATCCACTTTTGCTAACACATTTGGATCCCAAATTTCGATTTTGTTTACCATACCAATGATTAAGGCATCCTTTTTCAATTGCGCATAATCCAAAAGGTTTGTTGACAGCATGATGCGTCCCTGTTTATCAAATGCAACGGAAGAAGCATAGCGTACAGTATTGCGTATAAATGATCTGTTGATTCCGGAAATAGCTGAAAGATCTTTAAGATCATCTTCAATAATTTGCCAGGCTGTGAGCGGGTATACCCAGATACACAAATCTATACCCCGAGTGATCACAAATGTTTGATCATTTTCAGGCGCAAGGCTTTGGCGGAATTTCGCTGGAATATTGACGCGGCCTTTGGCGTCAATTGAATAGGAATATTCCCCTGTAAATGTGTCCTGGTTTATTGTCATACCCACAAAAGTTCGTTAATTGCTTACCCACAATTACCCATAATCTATTCTACTCTACCCACTTTAGTCAACTTATTTTATTAATAAAATGGAAATAGTTGCAGGTTTATTGACGACAGAATACTTCAACCAATGGTTGAAGTGAGATGCAGGATTAAAGTAAACCCTTAGCTATCTTTGGGGGATGTAGTGCTTTACTGTGATTGTGCTGGGTTCAGCGAAGAACTGAATTTCAGCAGGATGATTGAACTCGCCAAGTTCATCTACTTTAATACCACTGATGTATAATGTTGTTCCAGCTGTCTGGTTCAATCGTACATAAATTTGGTTTTCAAAAGATAAGCTTTTTTCCTTGCCGACATGTAGAATACCAGCTTGGGGAGCAGAAGTGTCTGCAGTTATACGGTACCAGATTCTTTCTGAAGTTACTATTTTCAGCTTTAGAGGAGGCTCGACAGCCATGGCAACAGTTTGGGAAACGGCTTCCACATAATTATTCACCAGTTGATCATTGGTGATGGCATCTGGATTCTCTGCCAGTACAATTTCGCCATTTTCGATTGTAGCTGGACTCCGTTCTTCATTTATTTTTTTAATAATAAATATGGCAAATAGAAATACAATTAATAACAATCCGCCTTTAATCAAATCTTGGCGTACTTTCGTTGGTGTACGGGATTGAGACGGTGTTTTTGTTTTATGTTTTGACTGTGGAGTTTTTAGTTCATCCTGTTCAGTCTTTTTGGGTATAAGTTTGCCAACTTTTCGTCCTTGAAAAATATCGAGCTGCTGCAGTGCTTCATCAGCATTGCCGCCAATTTCAGTCACATAAGCTCTCAAAAATAATCGAACATAGGGTAGGGGTAGTATATCAAACTGGCCGTTTTCTAGTGCAAGTAGAAATTCCATATTGATCTTGGTTCGAGAGTGAATCTCGTCTAGGTCAATATTCTGGGATTCCCGCAACTCTTTTAATTCTGTATAAAATTCACTCATGATTCAATAAAAATAGCACAGTAAATTAATCGACTAAATTATTTGCTAACAATACAATTGTTGAGTTATTTAATGTATTTTTTATAATGAGTATGAAAAGCTGCGAGTGGGAAGCCCATTACATTATAAAAACAGCCTTCAATTCGATTTACACAAACAGCAAACCAATCTTGTATTCCATAACTCCCTGCTTTATCTAAAGGATTGTAAGTTTTTATATAATAATATATATCAGAATCACTTAATTTATTAAATGTAACATTTGTTTGCTCAAAAAAAGTGTCACTTATACCTTGATCAATATGGTTTAACGAAACACCGGTATAAACAGTATGCGTTTGACCAGAGAGTGATTTTAGCATTTTAAAGCTATCATCTTCATTTTTGGGTTTACCCAATATTTTATGATTGTAAACGACTATAGTATCTGCGCCGATGACTAAATGACCTTTATTTCGATTGGCGATATCTAACGATTTTTCTTTAGCGTAATGCTGCACGAAATCTTCAGGCTTTAAACCAAGGCTAAAATCTTCAAAAATAGTACTTCGCTGCACAGCGAATTTCATTCCGATCATTTCCAAAAGTTGTTTTCGGCGTGGTGAATTAGAAGCGAGTATTATTGCGTATGGATGAATCACTGAAATTTGGCAAGCTTTCTGATCACAGTTACACTTTCATTTCCGTCATCCGCTTTTAAGCGGTAAATATAAACACCGTTTGCCAAAGCCTCGCCATAAGCGTCACGGCCATCCCAGTTAATATAATTGTAACCGCTTGAAAATAGTTCTTCAGTTATTGCGACGACTCGACGTCCACCTAAAGTATATACATCTATTGATACTGTTGCGGATGCTGTTAATTCAAAAGCGAATTGCGTTGTTGTCGCATAGGGATTCGGGAAATTCAATACATTCATAATCTGCAATTTTTGCTTGGAGAGTATATATAATGCGATATTTTTTTCAGCAGGATTGTTGGCGTTGTCCCAGGCCTTAATATGCAGGGTAAGTGTTTCTTTATTCTTATCAAATGGCATGGGTAAAACACCTGTTGTAATGCTGTTTTCATCATAGATAAACCGATTGGAAAGATTACTTTTTGTATCATCGCTTAAATCGGTTATCATGATCTCATGTCCAACCTGTCCAGTTACATTAATGCCTAGTGGGTCAGAGAGCCGCAAGAATACGTCTTCATCGCTTTGTAAATGATCATTATTACGCAGTAGTCTTCCAGTTTTTGTTTCAAATGATATAATGGGTCCCTGATTGTCTTGGACGGGTGCTCCACCTTTCAGGTATACATTTTCTAAAATACCCAAAGCTTCTACTGGTGAATCTGTTTCCAGTTGAATATAAACATTACATCGCGCCGGAGTTGAAGAATATGAAATATCTTTTGGAATACGAATGCGGGCACTGAAATCATTTCCATTGATTGCAAACTGCCCTTTAAACAATGTTGGGCCGGGGAGTGTGTATGAAATTTCTTGCGTTGTTGAATTGATGTTATACTGACGTATTATTTCTCGTTCTGCATCTACCAGCCTGATAACGCCATTTCCGGTTGCTGTAGAAGAAATATTTTGTTCACCAAATACGCGTGCAGTATCTAAAGACTTTAATGTGTCAGGTTCAACGTCAGTTAAATTAACAGTCAAATTGGGAATAGGTAAAGGCATTGCTGGATCCCCAAATAAATGAAATAATTCACCGCTACTGTTGCCATCTTTTACAGACTGCAAGACGATCCCAACCGGATCATTAGTTATGTTCAGGTCAGGAAAGATGGCTTTAAATATTTTTTCAATATAGGCGGCGTTGGAAGAAACACCGATCGCCCTGCTGGTCGTGATGATGGCCGCTGCGCCTTCCATTGGTTGGCGTATTAATTCTTCTGCAAAAGATTCTACATCAATGAAATCAAAATGACCCCAGGAACAGGTTCCTGCGATCCATATGGGCAATTTCATATCCGTACTTATTCGATTTATATCACCGCGATCCTGCATCAAGAGTTTCTCCTGAGCCCATTGGTGTTCTGATCCATGACCAATATAATTGATGATGGCTGTACCTTCGGTAAGTGTTTCCATGAGCGCATCGGTTGCATCGGGTTTTACAACACCATATGAAGATGCATCACTCACTTCAGGAAATTCCAGTAAATATAGTTTATTTACTTCAACTCTGGGTGAAATTAAAGCAGCAGTATTTTCAGAATTATTAGTATGGCTTTTACCCAATGAAACAGAACCACCTGCGCCACCATCTTCTGGCCGTGCAGCATCATCAGCAATGAGTGTTACGCGCTGACGCCAATAACCCATGACAGGATTTGTTTCATATTCAATAATTTTTTCCACGAAATCTTCAACTTCACTTGCGGATTTTGCAGGATAGCGGCCTACCGCCAGATCAGGGATTCTTCCACTAATTGCTGCCAGTCGATCATCGACGGCACGGTTACTATAAGCACCGGTTATAATAGTTGGTACTTTGCTTGTTGATGCACCAGTAATATTTCTGTAATCGTAGTCAGTGTCTCCCAGAAGTAAAACACAATATGGCTGCGGAGCCGTCCATTCTTCCTGGGTCCACTGTAAGAAAGAACGAATGGCTGTCGGATCGGCATTGCCGCCGGAGAATTCATCATAAATATCCTCAAGTGTGATAAAACGCGAACTGCCGCGATGATCGATGAGTGACTGCGCAGCGTTGATAAATTCTTCAGGTCCAATAACGAGATGATCTACTCCCTGTTCATGATTGCGCAATGAAGTGAAATCGTTATTACTTACCAATTCCAATTCAGTGATGGTTTGTACATCATTGTCATCAAAAACAATAAATCTTGAAAGTGTATCAACCGGAAGATCAACTGCTATTGAATAATCATCGCCGACTGATTCTACATTTACACGTTTTGGATTCGTAATCCGTGTAATATCCCAAACAGAAGGTGTTGAAGATCCTGTAAGTGTAAAAGCGACTGTATTGCTGTGAATTGGAGCATAAAATTCAAAAGGGCTGTTATCAGCATTCAGTTGCCTGCCGTAATTCACTGTTGCATGATCGAAATGGGGCAGGGAATAACTGGAAGTTGAATTATTGTCCAGATAAACAAGATTGACACCTTCTTGCAATTCTGAGCCGCTGACAGTAAATGATTTCGTCTGTTTGCTCAATCCGGTATAATTAAAATTTGCTTTAAGATCATCACGGGAATTCAGATATACATCAATAATGTGCCGTGGATTGGCAATATATTCAATATCAGATGAACTGCCTCGGATTGCTATTACAAAATCCGCATCTACTGATGTTTTAATATCACTCAACGTTGGAATTATTGTAAAACTGGCTCCCCGGCCAAATGATGGACCTGTCCAGGCCAAGCCACTTTTAAAAGGATTAATAACATCGTTCTCAATATGAGTATATGAAGTTGCATAGTCCAATGTGAGGCTTGTAGATGTGGGCGCATCCAATGCTGTAACCCGTTTTCCACGTAAAGATGAATTATCCGGTATGAGCAGCCAATATGTGTTTTCTGCAAAATAAATATTCTGATGGTGGTCTATTGCATCGACATCCAAATCAAAACCGCTTGCTCCACGTCCGTAAAAGAATATTTTATCATCTGCATCCAACGATCCATTTTCCTCTCCTGAAAATTCGATTGCTGTTTCCACGAGATTTTCTGTCATAGAATTATAAGACACTGAATTGATTACAGTCGAACTGCGATCTCTCCCCAATGATGATCCGGTAAACAGCATAAAACTGCGCGGATCATTTTGTTGGAATGAACTGCTTAAATCAATTAAATCTGCACCACTGATGTAAAACATTTGATCAGCAGCTACGTTGAACTTTATCCAAGTACCATTGGGAAAAACGACACTTCTTTTCTGTTTTCTTTTTTGGGGTTGAAACCAATTTTGTGCTATATCCCAATTCATTATACGCTGCTGTAAGAATAATCGTTGGTTTTTGTTGGTTCTAATTGTTTTTGACTTGTATGATTGAAAGTATACATCAATTATGAAATTTTGATAATAATAATTTCCATTTGCCCGGGGATGAATTTCAAGAGTAGCTGTTTCAAGTTGACGGACTTTTTGCTGGTTAATCCATTTGACACCGCCATTGTCAGAAATGTCTACAATTCCCATTTTTCGTTTGTTGAATGAGCGCACATTTATGCTGGGTAATTCGTTAGCTGGAAGTCCAATCAGGAGCGTGAGCGGTTCCAGTTTATCATCAGGATTGATGTCAAAAATAACTTCTATGGTTAATCTGTCTTTAGATGAATGCAGGGTTTGCCAATCAGTGCCGGCAGTTAAAAATGATATTAATAAAAGGTATAAAAGATATCTCGGGCCAGTAATCATATTGAAATTTACTGAGATTGCTCTGTATTGAAATTGAATAATAATTGGTGAAGTGTGTAAGTTTATCTACTGAAATCGTACGAGATTTAACAGATTCTGTTCCAATTCTATATTCAAATTTAATATTAGGAAAATCCTGTGTTTGACTTGGAAATGATTAAAAGTGTTTACAGCACTTTGGCTGCACGAGTGAATGCTGCCCGAAAAGAAGTCGGACGACCTTTAACCCTATCTGAAAAAATTCTTTATGCTCATTTATTTGCTGAAGGTGTTCAAAAATATGAGCGAGGTGAATCATATGTAGACTTCACTCCGGACCGCGTAGCTATGCAAGATGCAACGGCGCAGATGGCCTTATTGCAATTCATGATGGCCGGGAAAAATAAAACTGCTGTTCCATCCACAGTTCATTGTGATCATTTAATCCAGGCTAAAGTTGGCGCTGGTCAGGACTTGGCGACCGCCATGGATACAAATGGAGAAGTATATAATTTTCTGGAGACAGTTTCGAACAAATATGGCATTGGTTTTTGGAAACCGGGTGCTGGTATCATCCATCAGGTTGTGTTGGAGAATTATGCATTCCCGGGCGGAATGATGATCGGCACCGACAGCCACACAGTCAATGCCGGAGGTCTGGGCATGATTGCCATCGGTGTCGGCGGAGCGGATGCAGTGGACGTTATGGCGGACATGCCCTGGGAATTGAAGTTCCCTAACCTTATTGGCGTCAAACTCACTGGCGAAATGAGCGGATGGACATCAGCAAAGGATATCATATTAAAAGTAGCCGGCATCCTTACAGTGAAGGGTGGGACAGGCGCCATCGTCGAATACTTTGGTCCCGGAGCAAAGAAGTTGTCTTGCACTGGAAAAGGCACCATCTGCAATATGGGTGCTGAAATCGGCGCGACCACTTCCATCTTTGCCTACGATGATCAGATGGCAAAATATTTAACGGCCACAAGCCGCGATGAAGTCGCACGGTTAGCTGATAAAGTGGCCGAACACCTTCGGGCTGATGATGCTGTTTTAGCAAATCCTGAAGAATTTTATGACCAGTTAATTGAGATAAATTTATCAGAATTAGAACCTCATTTAAATGGTCCTTTTACACCTGACAGAGCAACGCCAATATCTGAAATGGCAAAAGTAGCAGCTGATAATAATTGGCCTACAGATATAGAGGTTGGACTGATTGGTTCATGCACAAATTCATCATACGAGGATATTTCCCGTTCGGCATCCATTGCCAAACAGGCTGTTGAAAAAAAGTTGAAAGTAAAGAGTGAATTCACAATCACACCGGGAAGCGAACAAGTACGTTTTACAGTTGAACGGGATGGATTTCTTGAAACATTCGTTAAAATGGGTGGTGTTGTGCTGGCAAATGCCTGTGGACCGTGCATCGGACAGTGGGCAAGGCATAGCGATGATCCCGACAGGAAGAATACAATTGTGACTTCCTTCAATCGCAATTTTGCCAAACGAAATGATGGCAATCCGAATACCCATGCTTTTGTGGGTTCACCGGAATTGGTGACTGCCCTGGCAATTGCAGGTGACTTGACCTTCGATCCTACCAGAGATATATTGATCAATGAGCAGGGGGAAGAAGTGAAATTGGATCCGCCGGTTGGTGATGATCTGCCTAAAGATGGTTTTGCGGTAGAAGATCTTGGTTACCAGGTAGCAGCTGCTGACGGCAGTGGAATTGAAGTGGTGGTTAATCCAGATTCGGAGCGTTTAGCATTACTATCACCTTTTGAACAATGGGATGGCGAAAATATCACCGGTATGAAATTACTGATTAAAACAAAAGGTAAATGCACAACTGATCATATTTCTATGGCCGGCCCATGGCTGCGATTTCGCGGTCATTTGGACAATATTTCCAACAATATGCTCACCGGTGCAGTCAATTATTATACTGATAAAACGAATAGTGTAAAAAATCAATTGACTGGAGAAAATGACTCTGTACCTGATGTGCAGCGTGCATATAAAGCTGCAGGTGTTTCTACAATCGTTGTGGGTGATGAAAATTATGGGGAGGGATCTTCCCGTGAACATGCTGCCATGGAGCCAAGGCATTTGGGTGTTCGTGTTGTACTCGTACGGTCATTTGCCAGGATTCATGAAACCAATTTGAAGAAACAGGGTATGCTGGCCCTTACGTTTGCTGATAAAGATGACTATGACAAGATTCAGGAAGATGACTCTTTCGATTTTGTTGATTTAGATCAATTTTCTCCCGGAAATCAATTGACTTTAAACGTAACTCATGATGACGGTTCAACAGCTACGATTATGTGTAACCATACCTGCAATCAAACACAGATTGATTGGTTCAAAGCAGGTTCAGCCCTTAACTTGATTCGCTCTAAAAAAAGCTAAATCCACCATGAAAATTCTCGTTTCTGATCCCATAACCGATGCCGGTATGGCTATCCTGAAAGATGCCAATATGGAAGTCGTTTATCTTCCCGATGCATCTGCAGAAGAAAAAGCGGAAGCCAGTAAAGATATTCGTGGCTGGGTTGTCCGCAGCGGCACAAAAGTCACCGCAGATATGATAAATAACGCCGAACATTTACTCGTCATTGGCCGGGCCGGGGTGGGTATTGATAATATTAATCTTGAGGCTGCAACTCGGAAAGGTGTTGTTGTCATGAACACTCCCGATGTGAATACAATTTCTGCTGCTGAACACACCGTAGCCATGATGCTCGCGTTATCTCGTAATATCCCTTTGGGGCATGGGAGCCTTATAAAAGGAGAGTGGAACCGCAATGAATTGGTCGGTTCGGAATTACGAAATAAGACATTGGGTGTAGTTGGATTAGGAAAAATTGGTAAAGAAGTAATCCAGCGTTGCCGATCGTTTAATATGAATATCATGGGTTATGATCCGTATGTGAGTCAGGAAATGTTTGATGAAGATGAAGTCAGTGTTGTTGAACTTGAAACACTTACGGCTGAAGCGGATTATATCACGCTTCATGTTCCCTTAATTGATGCTACAAAAGATTTATTTAATTACGATCGTCTTTGCCGAATGAAAGATACAGCACGAATCATTAATGTGGCACGAGGTGGTATTATCCATGAATCTGATTTAGCTAAAGCGCTAAACGAAGGCAAGATTGCCGGAGCGGCTATTGATGTATTTACATCAGAACCTTTGAGCGTAGACAGTCCTTTATTGAATGCAAAAAATATTGTTTTGACTCCTCATTTAGGTGCTTCAACTGCAGAAGCGAAAGAAGGTGTCAGCTTGGCGATATGTGAACAGGTTCGGGATTATTTACTCCATGAAAAATTGGCAAATGCTGTCAACATGCCTATTTCTGATTTGGCA
>ENA-ORDI01000093-ORDI01000093.1-marine-metagenome-genome-assembly--contig:-NODE-93-length-59204-cov-4.218259_pt1 | contig 59204 bp, 69 predicted proteins | sample MGYA00248628_ERZ508525 | MGnify/ENA primary metagenome ERZ508525 (study PRJEB26195, sample SAMN05422138) | marine metagenome | isolation source: East of Porto Seguro, South Atlantic Ocean | place: Atlantic... | reverse complement strand
ATTTAAATACCACCCCACCTAGGAGACCATATTATTTAATCCTTGCCTCTACGGCCCGTACAGAGCCACTAAAGGCATATAGCAGATGGGAATTACTGTATGGGTGACATGATAATCAGCTTCAGCGACATGATAGGAAGTAGATGGCCAGTGAGGGTTTGACAGGGTGCTGGATTAAGGGTAGGGGTAGCTGTAGCCTAGAGAGAATTTGTAAACACCCTAAACGGGGGCAGAGAAAGAAAAGAGGAGTGGACTATCTACCGGATATTGAATGCCATAGCGGAGTCAACTGGGCTGAACTGTCGGTGAGCAGACTGGGCCAACTCTAACGACACGCTAGCTACATAACGTCTGAGCATCGTTACTTCCTCCCACCCCATAATCTCCATGATGTCGCTGTCGTTCATGCCCATACGCTTCATCTGGGCAGCGGCAGACCGCCTGAAAGCATGCACACCCTTGTACGGTACCCCGAAGCTGCTACACCTTCGCCTGACCATCTGGAGTACGCCAGAGGTAGTAAGAGGGCCGTACTTACCCCTCCACATTGGGCTATCGGAGACGCTCCATTTCCTGAGATATCTCTCCAACGCTTGCAGTGAGCTTAGTCCCAGAGGGACATACCGAACCCCAGTCTTGCCATCTACCTTGACTAGGCGGTTCTTCCAGTCGGGGGGATTCATAGAGATAAGTTCTCCCACCCTAACTCCAGTATCGAATAGCACCATGAAGATTGCGTAATCCCTGATACCCGAAGGGGTCTTCAAGTCACAGGAAGCTAGTAACGCCTTGATTTCGTCCAAGCTATATAGGGGCTGAGGGTCTACCCTGTACCTCGTCAGCTTTATCCCATCACAGGGACTACCTGCTATTTCCCCCTCCTCGACCAGAAATCGAAAGAACTTCCGTAGAGCTAGCTGCACCTCGTAGACCGTCTTGGCCGATACCCTCTTCTTGAGTAGGGCTAAGTACTGCCTTATATGCATTGGGGTCACTTCGGATGGAGGCCCACCTGAATAATGCTCCAAGAACTTCCTAGCATCGGTGGTGTAGTGCTTTATGGTGCTTGGCCTAAGACCAGACACCTCCAAAGCAAGCTGAAATCCATGAAACAGTTCTGAGTAACCATCCGCTCTAAACAAGAAAACCCCTCCTTTTTTTGAGGGGCAGAGGAAAACATCCTGTAGCTAATCTAGCTAGGAACTGGCTCCGCGGGTAGGATTCGAACCTACGACCGATCGGTTAACAGCCGATTGCTCTACCACTGAGCTACCGCGGAGCGTGGAAAAACCTGGGGAAGATTTTTCAAAAGGAGCACCGCTGTTCAGCGGCTACCAGATTATCATAGCGCTCAACTCAGCATACCTCAAGAAGTTATTGCGCGGGAAGGTTATCGCCTGAAACAATGAGCCGAATGCTGAGCGTTGCTAGGCGGATGCCGAGCCTTGTCGCTCAAGCCCGACTGCCGATGACCTCGGAATCTTCGGCGTTGCTGCAACCAGCGCGAGAACGCCTCCAATGATCCACAAGACGGCGAACATCGTAAACGGCGTGTCATAATTCGTGTCGGTCGACCACGCCCAGCCTGCGTATATCGGACTGAACGCTCCTGCGATGCTGCCCACCGGCGTTACGACGCCTCGGATTGCCCCGATGTGACGGCGTCCGAAGTAAACTGCCCATGCGACGTTCATTACCGTCGGCACGCCTCCCATAGTCAACCCGTGCAAGGCCGCGTATACGTACAGCATCCACAAGTTATCGGCCAATACGATTATGAACAACGACAATCCCGAAGTTGTAAGGCAAACCGCCATAACCCACCGGACGTGGACTCTTTCAGACAGATACCCCCAAGGAAGCTTGGCGACGATGGCGAAGAAGGCTAATGTTGTTGCCAGCGTGGTTGCGATTCCAAGATCAAACCCTTTGTCCTGCACGTAGGCCACTTGATGGAACAAAACGGGGGACAACGACACCAACATCACAGATTGGATGCCTACCATGAGCCATAAGGAGCGAGTCCTAAGAGCCTGTTTGAGCGTGAACGAATACTCTGATTTGGTCGCGGCGGCATGTTGAGAGTCAACCGGCGCCGGGTCTCCATCCGGTTGCATTCCCGCGTCTTCAGGACTGCGCCGCATGAGCAGTGCCGCCATCGGAGCAACGATCACGAGCAATATTAATCCAAGAACGACCCAGCCAGCGCGCCATCCGTATTGGCCTATGACCCAGCCCGCCAACGGAGCGATGACGAACCCGCCGGCTGAGATTCCCATTGTCCCAACTGCCATCGCCCTACCTCGCAGGCGAATGAACCACTTGGAGATTACTGCAGGCCCGACCAGCATGCCCCCCATAGAGTTCATTGCCATGCCGAACACGACCCCATAGATAATGTAGAACTGCCAAATGTTGCTCACACGGGATGTCAAAAGAAGAGCCACTCCGGCGATAATACTGCCGATAGTGATCAGCAGCCGCGGGCCATGCTTCTTGTCGACCAGGAATCCCAACAGAGGCATGACGGGAAGCAATGCCAGGCGAAAGGCGGAGATTGCCGAGAACTCAGTTCTGGAGATGCCAAACTCCTCGGACATGGGAATGATGAAGAAGGACAGGCCGTAGCCCCCGATCCCAGCAGTTATCATGGCCGTGGCAAACGTGATTGACACGATGGCCCAACCGTAGAAAAACAACCGACTCACTAGGCGTTCTGTCAACCTGTCTAATGTGGAGAGAGTCATGCCGCGGAAGCCCGAAAGGCTGGCGTACGCCGGGTAGAAGAAGTGTTCATATTCGCACGCCAGTTTATGCGGGCAAAGACGCCGAGGCAACAACAAAAAAGGCGGTCCCCATCAAGGCCGCCTTCATGTAAATCGACTTGGCTGCTGAGCTATCGAGCTTCGCTCTCAGCCTGGAAACCGGCCTCTCGGTGCGAGCCGTCGCAAAAGGGTTTGTTGGACGACTCTCCGCAGCGACACAGCATGTAGATTTCGTTCTCCAGCGTGTATTCCTGGCCGTCGGCGTCCATGAGTTTTACTGGGCCTTGAACCATGTACGGTCCATTAGCTCGAAGTGTGATCGTTTGTTCGTCTGCCATGTTCGTATTCCTCCCGTGGTTAAAATTCAGATGATCTACTCGATATTATATTACATCCGTTGTTTGATGGCTTTGGTAAGCGCTGGAACGACCTCGGCGTAATCGCCTATGATGCCAAAATCCGCGGCCCGGAAGATGGGGGACCGGGCGCTGTTGTTAATGGCGACGATCGTGCCAGAACGCTGGATTCCAACCGTGTGATTGAACGGACCTCGTATCGCAACGGCGATATACAGTTCTGGAGCGATGGCCTTGCCTGAAAGCCCGATTTGGACCTGCCTTGGCAACCAACCCGCGTCCGTTACTTCACGTGTGGCTCCGATGGAAGCTTCAAGAGCGTCGGCCAATGACCTGACCATTGGCAAGTTCTCGGGCCCGCCGATGCCTTTGCCCACGCCAATCACCCGGCGCGAGTGTTCGAGTTCGACGCCCTCTAGCGATTCGTCTGAAACGGACTCCAGAATCGTGACTCTCGCTTCGCCCAAGTCATTGATGGGCAGGTCTTGGGTGAGGGGTTCGATTGACCGGTCCGGCTCGCAAGCCGTCAATATGCCAGGGCGCACTGTTGCCATCTGCGGCGATGTGTTGGACAAGATTGGAGCGACAATGCTACCTCCGAAGGCCGGTTTCAACTGGACAAGTCGGCCTTCGGGATCAGTGTCCAACCCGATGCAATCGCCCGTGAGGCCCAATCCCAATCGTGCGGCCACCCTCGCAGCCAGGTCTCGCCCGTTCACAGTGGACGGTATCAGCACGGCATATGGGTGATGGGCCTCGATGGCCCGTGCCAAGATACCGGTGTATAGTTCTGTGTCGTAGTGTTCAAGTTTGGGGGCGTCAGCGAGGTGAACACAGTCCGCGCCATAGGCGGTGAGTTCACCAACGTGGTCTCGGATGCCGTGTCCGATCAGCATGGCTTCGACACGGGAGCCAACACAGCTCGCGAATTTCTGCGCTTCGCCTAACAATTCCAGCGTGACGGGCCTGACTCGGCCTCTGAGGGTCTCTGCGACGATCCAAGTTCCGCCGTTGGCGCCTTCGGGTTGGCGAACGTCGCGCGGATCGCTGGGAACTTCGTCAGCGCGGCGGTCTCCGAACACGCCTCTGGATTCTAGTCTGGCCATGAGTTGGGCGACGGCCTCATCCGCTGGAAGGTCTCGGATGATTACGCCGTCTCTGGTGGATTCGGTCGAGTACACTTCTCCGACCCACGTCGGAGAGCCTGACACCCCCAGTGGTTCGGTGTCCGATGATATGTCAACGGCGGACAGAGTCTCGATTGGCTTGGCTTCTGCCGCTTCCATCTGCTCTCGGCTGGGGTAAATTTCTGGGCCGATCCCTTCAGCGGCAGTGAACACAGCGGGAAGTGGACACAGAATTTCTTGATGTCCGTCGTCGTTCAGCCTGGTGACCGTGGCGCTGTCGCCAGCCTCAGAAATTTGAATTCTGGACACGCCCGTGACCTGCGGCAGGTTCAGCATTTCGGCTAACTCTGGACCAACCTGTCCTGTTTCGGCATCGACGCTGTTAATTCCGCAGAAGATAATATCGAAAGCTTCGCGAGCCAACGCCAAGGACAGCGCACGCGCCGTGGCCAACGTGTCAGAGCCTGCGAACGCTCTATCGCTCAGGTGAATTCCGCGATCTGCGCCCAACGCCATGCACTGGACCAGCGCTTCTCGAGCCTGTGGTGGCCCCATCGTCACCACCACAATTTCGGCGGGCATTGACTCTCTAATTATCACGCAAGCGGTCACCGCCTGGAGATCGAAAGGGTTAACCTCGCTGGGAACGCCCTCGCGCACAATCCTGCGGGTCTCGTTGTCAAATTTGAGCATTGAGACCACGGGGACTTGTTTGACGCAAACAGCGATTTTCAACATAGAGAGAAATGGTGTGTGTTCAACGCATGATCGACGAGTTCCAAAACTTCGCCGTGTGGAGCGCGCGGTTTATTCATTGTGACAGGAATCTCGATCATAGGCGCGGGTGTAATAGCGTCAGAGGCTCTAGGGAAAAGCGCCAGGTCAATTGCCCCGCTCTCGAGCTGTTCTCGGATTCGTTGCTTAAAATCAGGTGATGGCTTCTCTTTCGGTGTCGACCGCAAGAGGCTCACAGTTGCCTGTAGGGTGTTGATAAATGAGGCGCAAGGTCCACATTTCAAAATGTGTCTACTGACCGTGGCAGCGCCACATTGGCCCAACTCGCCATCTAAATAATCAGAAGACATGCCGCGAACTTCGTCGCAGTCGTCATCTGAGCGCATTCCTTTGAATATTCCAAATAGTCGTGAAACCACGATCAAGTACCCACCTTAAGATGATGAACGAGGTAGCCTCAGCTACTTTAGTTTATGAGGTTGCGCCGGTCAACTAACCTTTGTTTTGCGTTATTGTTGATATACAATTGGATGCAATTTGAATCAGCTCGGTTCGGCTCGATATGATGAGTCCACCAACCGCAATCAGAATGCGTCTCGCAGAGGCGACGCACAGGCCAATATATTGGCCTAGCCTGCCAGAGAAGACCCGGTGGAAATCAACAGTTTCGACGACATCGTCGAGAACTACTGTGACTTCGTTTACAACGTCGCCTATCGCATGATGGGCAAACCTGAGGATGCGGAAGACGTGGCTCAGGACGCCTTCATATCTGCATACCGCGCATACGAGCGCTTCCGCGGCGAATCCAAAGTGACGACGTGGCTGTACCGTATTACAGTGAACGCCGCCCTCATGAAGCTTCGCAAGGAGAAAAAGGCCCGGACTCTGACTCGGACCGGACTCGATGATGTTGTGATCGCCGACCGGAGCGATGCTCCCGAACGGTTCGCCACCAACTCAGAGTTGGGCGCCAAGATCAAAGAGGGCATCGCGATGCTCCCTGAAGACCTTCAAGCCACCGTTGTGCTTCGCGACGTTGAAGGCTAGTCGAACTCTGAGACGGCGGAAATTCTGGATGTGACGGTCTCGGCATTAAAATCGAGGTTGCATCGGGCGCAGGTTCTGCTACGCAAGCACATGGACGAGTTCTTGAAAGCGCAAAGTTAACCTGGAGAAATCACCGCGACGCGAGACCTGCCTATCATCTTCCCGATCTTATTGGCCGTGTTGCTCGCCATGATCTTCTTCTCAGGCGCATACGCGATCTCAAAGGGCGCCACGGCCCAAGAATCTCAAGCTTCCACAACGTCCGTGGCGCCTTCCGGAACTTTCAACCACCCGAATCCTCCCACAGAAGGGACTGAACGATTCGACTGGTATCAGGACGTGGCCATTTGGGTCTGCCCGCTGCACTCTTGCTGTGTCAGCAACGATTCTAACGTTCAGGATGGGTCTTTTGCTCTGGCGAACGGCACGACCGCCACCGCGTCGATTTCGATCAGATACTCTGGCCTCACCAAGCGGCTAACTTCGACGAGTGTGCTGGCCGGGTAGGGACGTTCAAAGTATTCAGCCCGTGCTTCGTGAATTTCTGAGAGCATAGTCATATCGGTGATATAGACTGTCACCCTAGCGATGTCAGAAACGTTGGCGCCGACGCTTGCAAGCACGGTGTCGATGTTCTTCAACACTTGCCGAGTCTGAGCTTTGATATCGCCGACGCCCACGAGGTTGCCTTCGGCATCCTGAGAGACGTAGCCTGAGATGTGCAACACCTTGCCCTCAGGCTCCCATGCCGCGCCTGAGAATATTCCGAATGGTTCTGGCAATCCTGGAGCATTGAAAGCCTGTGGCATGATTATTGATCCTCCAATTCGTCTAATGAATGTTTCATTGAAGAGTGTAACCTGAACCGCAAATTGTGTGGGACTGACAGCGGCCGTGATGCCTGTGATAACCTTCTCCACTGAGAAGTGATTCAAATTCAACGATGTTCGGAGGCCAGAATGGCTAGGTTTGACGATCAGGTCGCGATTGTGACCGGCAGCGCAACGGGAATCGGATATGGCATCGCCAAACGATTAGGGTGCGAAGGGGCAAAGGTCGTGATGGTGGACTTCGACAGCGAGTTGGGAGAGCAAGCGGCCAGCGAGTTAGCCGCTCGCGGGACGCCCACCGAACTGACCCTGGGCGACGTAGCGGAGCCAGACACCGCCGAACGTGCAGTCAAACAAGCGTTGGATACCTGGGGCCGGATAGATATCTTGGTTAACAACGCGGGCATCGGCGGCGTCAATGGCAACATCTGGGAGCTTGAAGTCGAGGAGATGGATCGTGTCTATCGCACAAACCTCCGAGGGGTGTTCTCGTTCTCACACACTGTCATACCGCACATGCTTGAGCGCGATTACGGACGCATCGTCAACATAGCGTCAATCGCAGGCAAAGAAGGCAACCCGCGCATGGTTCCGTACTCGGCAACCAAAGCTGCGGTGATCGGACTTACAAAGTCTGTGGGCAAAGAGCTTTCCGGCACAGGCGTTCGGGTCAACTGCGTCACTCCCGCCGTGGTCCAAACGCGTATACTGGACGAGTTCACGCCCGAACAAGTCGCGTATATGGTGGAACGCATCCCATTGGGACGCACCGGAGAGATAAGCGAGATCGCCGCATTAGTCGCATGGCTGGCCTCTGAAGAGTGCTCGTTCAGCACCGGCGCGGTGTTCGATATCTCAGGCGGGCGCGCAACTTACTAATTCTTGATTTGACGCCGATTTCTGGCGAAAATTCCAGAAAAAAATGACAGGAGGAATCCCCAATATGCCCACGATGCTGGCTGCGCAGGCGACGACACTAGGAACTATCCGAGTTGATGAGATTCAAATTCCAGACCCAGAGCCGGGGAAAGTATTGGTCAAAACAGCGTTGGCGTCTATTTGCGGCAGCGATCTGCATATCGTCAACATGGGTTGGAACGCCTATGAGTTTCCTCTTCCTCACGGGTATCCAGGTCACGAGGGTGTTGGCGAGGTGCTCGACGGCGGTGGCACAGGTTTTGGGGCTGGAGACTTGGTGCTAACAGCGCCGAACATCTGGGGTTCCAAGACCTTCGCAGGCTACCAGTTGATCGACCCGCAGTTCTTGCTCAAACTGCCGACAGACGTTCCCCAGGCCCATCTCCTAATGGCCCAGCAATTGGGCACTGTCGTATTTGGAACGCGAAAACTCTCGTCTTTGGTGGGGCAGACGGTTGTGATAATGGGACAGGGGTCTGTGGGTCTGTTTCACGACTTCATGCTCCGACGCATCGGCGCTCATCGAATCATTGCAATTGAGCCAGTCAAAGAGCGTCTGGCCCACGGCGTTCGCATGGGGGTTGACGAGGCAGTCGACGTGACTGGCCAGGAGGCTACAGACGCAATCATGGACCTGACGAACGGCGAAGGGGCGGACCTGGTGGTCGAGGCCGTCGGCTCTACAGCGACATTCAACCAGTCGTTGCAGTTGGTGAGACCCCTTGGGAGGGTCGCGGTGTTCGGATTGCCAGACACAATGGAGCCAATCCCGTTCGACTGGGACACGTTCTTCCGCAAGAGGCTCGACCTGCATACGGTGTTCGGCGCTCAAGATGAACCTGGGCTTCCGGCTTTCCAGATTGCCACCGACTTCATCAGGAACGGCGAGATCGACATGGAGCCGTTCGTGACGCACCAATATCCCATCGAGAGAGTGCAGGACGCGTTCAACCTGGCATCATCGCGCGAGGACGGGGCTCTCAAGGTGTCTCTGACGTTCTGAGTACGATCACTCCAAGGGCAGTTGAAGCAGGTCTTGTAATGACTTGATGATCCGATCGGGTTTGATCTTCGTGCCCTGCGGCAGGCCTCGGCCTTTCCAATCGTGCCAAACTCCGGTGATGCCCATGCGTTGAGGGGCGGCGACTTCCCATTCGAGGTTGTCGCCGATCATCCAGGTGTTCGGAGGTTCGGAGTCCAACGTCGTCATTGCGTGCCGATAGACTTCAGGGTCGGGTTTGCCGGTTCCGAATTCGCCTTCAACCAGGATGTATTCGAAATACGGTTCCAGGTCCCACCGGCTGATTTTGGCCCGCTGGGTTTCTGAGCTGCCGTTGGTGACCATCGCCATGCGAATGCCCAGGTCTTTCAGCGCCACGAGGGCGTCAATTGCGCCAGGAAACGGGGTCACCGCCTGCTCGCGCTTCTCCGCGTACTCGTTTCCCATCTTCAACGCGAGTTCTGGCGCCGTGATTCCAAGACGTTCAAATCCGCCTTCAACAACGTCACCCCGCACGTTGCCCAGGTTCAGCCTTGCCGTCCGGTGCCGTGTGGGGTCTGACCAGTACCACTTTCGGTACTCATCAATGGCCTCGACTACCTCTTCTGGAGTGACGCCTGGAAGCGCTTCTGCGTGATTCTGGCACACGCTCAACCAGGTCGGACGCGCCAATTTGTCGTAGGCGAGGATGGTGTCGTCGAGGTCGATCAGCATGGCTTTCGGCAGATTATTCATCTTCGCGTTCAGCCTTGCACACATCGCACTTGCACAGGTCGCGGAGCACATCGAAGGGAAATATGCCCGTGAAATGTCCGTCGCTCCATAAGAACTGCACGGCGTATCGGCCAACCATCAAGTAGTCCTCTGCCTTGAGGTCCAGAGGGACCGACGCCGGGTCCAGCAGTTGCCGCCTGCTCCACTCTTCGACGCATTGCGCGCATCCACAGCTAATCCGAAGCGACGTCGCTGTCCATTCGCTCTTGTGGCCGTCGTTCCATTCGATGTGGATGTTTTGACCGTCAATAGTTACGTTGTTGACTCCGATTCCCGTGGCCATCATGACTCCATTATTCTGGGGATTGTTTGTTTCATTCTACGACTTTTGTTCGCCTTGGGTTAGGGAATTTGATTGTTAAATTATCCCTTAGTGGCGTCGTTCATCAGATTTAGCGGCATGGACGTCCTCCCATCGTCGCCAATGCTTCGCCTCAGTGACGTTCAGAATTAGAAAATATGTGCTAAAAGAGGTTTGCGACAATAATAACATCAGAGAGACTCCAATCCCAAACACCACGAGGACATCGCGATATCCGGTGGACAGCGAGGCGAGGCTGGCCGAATTGTGGGGTCGCGCTCATCGCTTGTGCGAGTTTTTGGAGACGCCAGACGGATACAGATACCGCGTTGTGCATCCAGGAGTGCAAAATACCTCTGCCGACCCTGACTTTCAGGGCGCAGTCCTTGAAAATTCCGACGGTCGACCCATCGTGGGCGACATTGAGCTTCACTTCGCGGCCCGTGACTGGTACTCGCACAACCACCATGCTGATGCCAATTACAACAGTGTTGTGCTGCATGTCGTGATCAACGGCGGCAAGGATCGAGCCACTTTTCAACAGCCGGAGATGATCTCACCAGTGGCAAAATTTCCAGAAATTGCGCTTTTAGAATCCGGCGGCCAACCCCATCTGAGTTTCGATTGCATTTCGGGACTAGGAATTGAGGATATGGGCAATATGTTGGACACACTGGGCGACAAGAGGTCCAACGCCAGAAGTCACGGGTTTGAATTGGAACTGTCGGCTAGCGAAAATCCCGACCAGGTTCTCTACGCGCTTTGATGGAGGCTTTGGGTTTTCGGATAAATCAGACACCCTTCAGATTGCTGGCGAATTTGCCGCCTTACTTGACTTTTCATCGACACCGTAATGAACCGTACGAAACCCGAGTTGCTGTGATCGAATCATCGCTGATGTCTGCCTCTGTGTTGTTGCCGGGGTTGATGAGCAGCCCCCGTAAATCGCAACAGGAACGACTTGCCCGAAAGTCGAGAAGATCGCGAAAGCTGCGATTTGAAGAATGGACGTTGTTCAGGGTGCGTCCGAACAATCATCCCGCCCAAAGGATTTTTGGATTCGCCCGGGTCCTGGCGAGATCGACCGTCGTTGGCCTCACAGCGGTATTCAAAAAAGCGATTCTTCAGCAGAATGTATCCGGAGTTATTGAAGCGCTGGAAGAGCGTCCCTCCATAGACAGGATAAGGGCGCAAGAAATGACCGTCAACGTCGCGCTGTCGTATCTCCATAGCTTTGGAGTTATTAGCGAATATCTGCAACTGGGCCTTGTATCTCAATGGGTACCGGTCGTTGAAGGCCTTGCCGCCATACGGGTCAGAAGTGAGGTTCGCAGAGAGTATTGGCGTGCCGACCGACCGGCAATTCATCAAAACGGCGAGGCGACAGCAAGGCTTGTTGCATCTTCAGAAACATTTAGCGGAACATACCGAGAGTTTTGAGTTACAACAATCTGCGATCTGACGTTATGGGATTACAATTCGACCGAGGCAAGCAGTTTTTCGACTGCAGATATCAGGCCCGAGTGGCGGATCGGGTCAGCAAACTCGATTGCCATGTTCCAATCGACGACAGCGGATTCGGTATTCCCTTGTTGTTCGTGAAGGATTCCTCGATCGACATAAGCGCCAGGGAATTCAGGCTCCAGTGCTATCGCCTTGTCGTAGTCTTCCAAGGCCAACTCATACCGCTCGTCACCGAAGAACGCCCGACCCCGTCCGTGGAAAGCCCTGGAGAAGTCTGGAAGTTTACGAATCACCAGATCGAATTGAGCGATGGCGAGGTCGAATTCCTGCACCTCCAGTAGCCGCACGGCGCGGCTGTACTCGAACAGGCCAGCAGATTGTGACGCCGGTGTGGGCGAAGGGGTTGGCTCTGGCGTGGCGGTCGGCGCAGGAGTTGGCGACGGGACAGGCGGTGCCGTAGGGAGCGGAGTGATGGTTGGCTCCGGCGTCGGGACTGCCGTGGCGGTCGCGGTTGGCGGAACGGCAGTTGGCGCAGGCGCAATAGTCGGCTGCGCCTCCGGTTCCGAACTCGAACAGGCCGCGATAAGGAGGGCGAAAGTGGGAAGAGCCACAAGAATTAATCGAGATTTTAGGGCAGATAGTTGCAACAATTTGGCATCTCTTGGTATTTGATATGTCGGTTCGAATAGCATATCGGCTGGCCCTGAATCTGCTATTTTTAAATTCAGGCAGTGTGACTTTAATGTTGTAAGTTTCGTCCAGGGGTGTGATTTTTTCGGACGCGTGTCTCGGCCGGTTTCACGCATATTCTGGTGATCCTGAAATCGATTGCCCCTATTGTAATACGTGAAAACGCATATCAAAGGTTCTCATTTCAATCTCACACTAGCATTTTTGAAGGCTAACGGTAACGCCGGGTCAATTTGTTGACTGGTATTCCCAAATTCGTGTCGTTGCAATAAAGTATGACCGCACGACGTGCAATGTCCGAAAACCTGGTTAAATGAGGAAATCGACGTGATACGAAGTCTAGACGGCATGACGCCAAAAATCCACCCGACAGCATTTATCAGCGAATTTGCCTATGTAATTGGCGATGTGGAAATCGGAGAAGGCTCCAGTGTGTGGCCCGGGTCTGTGGTTCGGGCGGACATGGGGAGCATCAAAATCGGCAAAAATACCTGCGTTCAGGACAACTCCGTCGTCCACGGTGACGACGATGTGGTGATCGGTGACGACGTCGTGATCGGACATCGAGTGCTGTGCCACGCCAAGTCCGTCGGGGACAGGACCATTCTGGGTAACGGGGCAACCGTGAATGATGGTGTGGAAATAGGCGCAGACTGCATTATAGCGTCGGCGAGCATGGTGCTGGAGAACATGGAAATTCCAGACGGCTCTATCGTCCACGGGACACCGGGCCGCGTGCGAGGGGAGGTGGAGGAGCGACACAAAGAGCTATCCAAATACTATCGGGACATCTATGTCGAAAAGACCGAGCGCTACAAGCGGCAAGGCAACCTGGAATCTGAAAGGCCGTAACCTGCCAGCTACATATGCTCCGGCGCGGACATACTCATGAGGTCAAGGCAATTCGCAACGACGCTTTTTGCCGCCTGACACAATCTTAGACGCGCCTTGGTCAGTTCCTCGTCGCCCTCGACGTTGGAGACAACCCGACACTGCTGATAAAACCAGTGGAATGCGGTGGCAAGTTCCTGGGCGTAGTGGGGCAGATGGTGTGATTCCAGAGTTTTAGCCATCGTCTCGATCAGCTCTGGAAGCGCCAGCATCTTGCGGATTAGCGCAAGCTCCGCTTCATGGGTCAGTAGAGACAAATCTGCGTCCGAAAATTCGATCTCGCGCTCTTGAGCAAGCTTGAAAATCTGGGCCGTGCGAGCGTGGGCGTACTGTATGTAGAATACAGGATTCTCGTTGGATTGCTCTTTCGCCAACTCGAGGTCAAACTCCATCTGGGTCTCGGCGGCGCGGGATTGGAAGAAGTATCGGCAGGCGTCAACCCCCACTTCGTCCACAAGCTCGTCGATAGTGATGATGTTGCCGGCCCGCTTGGAAGCGCGGACCAACTCGTCCCCGCGCTTGAAGCTGACCATCTGATAAAGCATCATATCCAATCGGTCGGGGTCGAATCCCAGAGCCTTGACCGCCGTTTTCATTCTGTTCACGTGGCCCTGATGGTCGGCTCCCCAGATATTGATCACGCGGTCGAATTTGCGATTGTTGAATTTGTCGTAGTGGTACGCAATGTCAGAGGCGAAGTAGGTGTGCTGTCCATTGCTTCGGATTATGACGTTGTCCTTGTCCTCGCCGAGCGCCGAGGAAGTGAACCACTTGGCCCCGTCGCGCTCTTCCCAGTATCCGGCGTCCTTAATGATCTTAATCGCCTCGTCGAAGGTTCCCGAATCGAATAGCGATTCTTCGCTGAACCACTCGTCGTACTTCACTCCGATACGGCCCAACCTCTCACGAATGTCATCAACCATCCGGTTCAGGCCGCGTTGACCTAACCGACGTGTGGCATCTTCGGTTTCGAGGCTTAGATACTTATCGCCGTCCTCGGATTTGATGTCTGCGGCCAAGTCGATCATGTAGTCGCCCTGATATCCGTTCTCAGGAATCTCGGCGTCTTTGCCAAACTGCTGGAGGTAACGGGCATAGAGGGACTTGTAGAACAGTTCCATCTGGTTGCCCGCGTCGTTGACGTAGTATTCTCGCTGAACGTCGTAACCTGCTGCATCCATGATATTCGCTAGCGCGCTGCCGATTACGGCGCCTCGCACGTGTCCAACATGCAACGGGCCGGTGGGATTCACGCTCACAAATTCAACCTGTACGCGTTGGTCTTGACCGAAGTCGCTCCGACCGAACGATTTGCCCGCGTCAATGATGACATCCACCTGTTGAGCAAGCCAGGGCGGGTTCAGGGCGAAGTTGATGAAACCGGGTCGCGCTGTCCAGACGCGACTAAGAACCTCGTCTGTGGGGATGCCCTCTGCAATCTTGTCGGCGATGGTTAGAGGATTCATCTGCATTGACCTTGCCAGTTTCAGTGGAAGGCTGCAAGAGAAATCGCCGTTTTCGATGTTGTTCGGCCTCTCGATGGCCGGGTCCTCGACTTCTGTGTCAGGCAAGTCTCCCTTTGATTGAGACTCGCTGAGGGAGTTCAGGACGAGTTCGGAGATTTTGAGTCGTGTTGTCGGTTGCATGATATTATTGGGCGCAGTCCGAGGTTCCTTGATTAAATTGTTCGGTTGATTCGGTTGTGCTGAGTTTGGAGGCAACTATTTCCAAACGTCTATTAGCACGCCGCTGTCGAGATCAGACTGGTCGACTATTTCACCGATCACGGCACGGGTCTGAACTCCAGACGACTCAAGCTCTGACAACAACTCCGCCGCTTTGTCCGACTGGACGGAGATCAAGAGACCGCCAGAGGTTTGGGCATCAGCCAGCAATATCGGAGCGTTGTCATACAGCCCGTCAGCAAACGCGGTGTATTTTTCGGCGCTGTTGAGATTTCGGTGGGTTCCGCCTGGCGCAATACCGGAGTCAACGAGATCGAACACGCCATCCATGAACGGAATGTCGCCGAACCTAAGTCTGGCGCCGACGCCGCTGGCGACGGTCATGCCGTGAAGGTGACCCAGGAGACCAAATCCGGTGACGTCAGTGCAGGCGTTCACTCCAACACGCATCATCGCCTCGGCGGCGGCTTTGTTGAGAGTTGCCATGATGTCGATAGCGTCAGCCAGCAATTGTTCTGCGATCTTTTGCTGCTTGCCTGCCGTAGTTATTATGCCCATGCCCAGTGGTTTGGTCAGGACGAGAGTGTCTCCGGGCTTGGCGTCGGCGTTCGAGACTTGATTCCCGGGTTTCACGATACCGGTGACGGCCATTCCATATTTGGGTTCCGCGTCATCGACCGTGTGGCCCCCCACGATCAGGACTCCAGCCTCAGCCGCTTTGTCTGCCCCGCCTTTCAGGATATTTCCCAAGATGTCTTTGGGCAGGCCGACAGGAAATCCGACGATGTTCAGGGCGAGAATCGGCTTTCCTCCCATCGCGTAGACATCGCTCAGGGCGTTGGCGGCCGCGATCCGCCCGAAATCGGTAGGGTCGTCTACGACCGGCGGGAAGAAATCCACTGTCTGAATCAACGCCAAGTCGTCGTTCATCCGATAGACAGCGGCGTCATCTGCGGTGTTGATTCCGACCAACAGGTTAGGATCGGTGACTGGTGGTAGCTGACGCAGTACCTGCGCCAGGTCCTCTGGACTAAATTTGGCCGCTCAACCAGCGCAGGATGCAAGCTCTGTGAGGCGGATGTCCTCGTGAATCTGAGTCAACGGTCCCTCGCTTTGGTTTAACTCATGCAGTGATCGATTGCCGATAATTATAGCAAAACTTACATTACTGGGTGGCCGGACGGAGCATAGGCCGCAAGCTCGCGATTGCCGGGCAGGAATTTGGCGTTGCCCATTTCGCGCTTCATTTCGCCGTCCTCTATGATGATTTCTCCGCGCTGCGTCGAGAACACCGGCTTGCCCAGAACCTCTTTGCCTTCGAACATCGTGAAATCGGCTATACAATGCTGTGCCTCGGCGCTGAGGGTGTGGGCCACCGACGGATCGAACAGCACGATGTCGGCGTCTGATCCAGGCTCTATCGCGCCTTTTTGCGGGTACAGGCCGAAAATCTTGGCCGGATTTTCGCTCATCACCTGAACCAGCCTAGGAAGCGTTATGCGTCCGTTGTTCACGCCTTCTTCGTAGGCGACGCACAGCATTTGCTCGGCCCAGTTCCCGCCGAAACTAGCGTCGAAGATACTTGCCTCGGTGCTCACTTCGGACTGGTCTTCGATGACCGCGCTCTGGCCGCCGGTGGATTTCTGTGACTTCTTGAATCCGCAAAAGTCGCTGGCAATCGTGTCGATAAGTCGGGAGTCCAGGCCGCGCCACATAGCTTCATTGTCTTCGCGTTCCCGCAAGGGAGGCCCGATTTTCGCCAGCGGGCCGTGGTCGAGCATAGCCTGGTTAGTCAGGTCGAGATACTGAGGGCAGGTCTCGCCATACAATCTCAGTCCGTCGCCTTTGAATTTTTCGAGGCTGGCTAGAATCTCCCTTGCGCTCAGGTGGACAACGTATAGCGGACAATCCGTGACCGTCGCGTACGTGGCGGCCCGATTGAACGCTTCGATTTCTAGAATACGTGGCTGAGTAGGCGCATAGTATTCTTTTGATGTGTGACCTTCGGCAGTGAAGTTATCGACCAGATGGTCGATGCAGTAGCCGTTCTCGGCGTGGACCATCGCGATTCCGCCGTCACGCGACGCCAACTCCATCGCTCTGAGCATCTTGTCGTCCGGCATCATCATGCCGCGTCGGGGGTAGGTCATGAACATCTTGAAGGATATGACACCCATCTCGATGAGTCTTGGCACCTGGTACTCGACATCATCGTCGCCTACGAGTATCGCGTGGATACCAAAATCGAGATAAGAAGTCTCGTGGGCCTCGTCCAGGAAGCGGTTGACTGCGTCAAGCGTCGTGCCTTCGATGCCGATCGCGCGTTGGTGTTGGATAAATGGGACGACCGTAGTGATGCCTCCAAATGCGGCGCTGAGAGAGAATGTCTCGATTCGGTCGGCGTTGATGGGGTGGTTGTGTGCGTCGATTATCCCTGGAAAAACGTAAGCGCCGCTGGCGTCGATGGTCCGCTTCGCGCCGTCATTGGGCAGGTCGGCGCCTACTGCTTCGATCTTGCCGTCTCTGACCAGCACGTCTTCGCGAGTGACGCCGCTGCCTCGTACCACGAGGCCGCCGGAAATTATGTAGTCAGCTTTATTTGAACTCATTCGTCTCTCCTGTCTCGATACTTTCGCGAGTATCATAACCGCCGGTTTGGGCGTGTCAAGCAGGCCATGATTGAACCTGCCGTGTAGTGACGTTAGAATGTGGACCACGATATTCTCTGGAGTCCACTATTTTCACCAACACAGGAGATTTTTATGTCTGAACATTCGTTGAGTATCGGAAATGTGGAGCTAGTGTCCTTGACCGATGGAGGCATGGGGCCGTCGCCCACCGATGTATTCCCGGACAGCACGATGGGCATCTGGAGGTCTGAATTTCCCGAAATGCTGGATGATGACGGGAATATTCGACTTCGCCTTGGGTCGTTGGCCGTTCGTTCTGCCGGGAAATTGATAATCGTCGACACCGGCATGCAGTTTCCCGATTCCAGCGGAACGCTTTTGACTGACATGGCTGAGAAGGGCGTTGATCGCGAAGCTGTCAATCTTGTGGTCACGACCCACTTGCACCCAGACCACGTTGGCTGGAACCTTACCAACGACGAGCCGACGTTTCCAAACGCCCGATACCTTGTTCCAAAATCCGATTGGGACTACTGGACACAACCCGATGTGCTCGCTAACGCCGCGCATGTCCAAGATCAGGTTCTGCCTCTGGACAAACTGAACATCCTGGACCTGATGGAGGATGACTACAAAATCACAGATGATCTCAAGACAGTCCCGACACCTGGCCACACCCCCGGACACGTCTCCATCGTCATCGTCTCGAATGGCGAACGCGGGTTCATTCTTGGAGACGTTGCTCACAGCCCGGCGCAGGCCCATCGAACGGACTGGAACCCTGGATTCGACATCGACGGGGAGACATCTCGGAAAACCCGTCACGCGACGCTTGACCAGTTGGAAACCGAGGGAACGGTCGTGGCGTCAGGACACTTCCCAGCGCCCGGCTTCGGCAAGTTTGCCAGGGACGCTGGCCGCCGTATCTGGGTGGGAGTATGACTCCGAGTCGGGCGCGAAGTCATGGATGAAAGCGAATCGAGATTCATTTCGAGCCAAAGGGTTGCACACCTGGCGTCTGCCGACGGGACCGGAGCGCCTCATGTCGTGACCATTTGCTTCGTGCTGGAGGCCGGGGTAATCTACACTGCCATCGACGCAAAACCAAAACGAGTTGACGCTATGAAGTTGCGGCGCGTCCGAAATATTATCGAAAATCCGAACGTCGCATTGGTGTTTGATCGGTATAGTGAGGACTGGAATCGAATTGGATACGTGATGGTGACAGGGCAAGGAACCTTGATGGCCGAGGGGGAAGAGAGACTAATGGCCGAAATAGCCCTCCGTGAAAAGTATCTTCAGTACCAGGAGATGCTGCCTGTTGGGTGTCCGGTAATCAAAATAGAACCAAAGCGAGTTGTTTCATGGGGCAACCTCGAACTCGATGAAGGCCCTCGGCCTGATCAAACGAACACATCGCGATGAAGATATTCAAGGCCATCGTGATGCTTGGCGCTGTCGCGATATTGACCGTCGCTTGTACAGGAACCGACGATGTGCCTGCAGAAATCCGAGCGTTGGCCGAGTTGGACAGAGGGCTGGAGATGCAAGAGGTAGGCAATCTACAAAAAGCGCAAGAGGCCTATGACGCCGCTACACGTCTGGATCCCCAACTGGCAGAGGGATACGCTCAAAAGGGTTACGTTCGCATCCAATACTCGGACATGAACGGCGCTTTAGAGCAGATTAACCGCGCTTTAAATATCGATTCGGAATTGGCGATAGCCTACAATTATCGGGGCCTCATCATGGCGTCGGCTAACAACATAGACGGGGCGTTATTGGACTTCGCAGAGGCAATCAGGCTTGACCCCACGCTCGTTGAGGCGTACCTCAACCGCGGCAGGCTGTTCATAGAAGAAGAGGAACTGGAGTCGGCTCTCACCGATTTGGACTCTGCCGTCGAGTTGGAACCTATGTCGCCCAATCTGTTCCTCAATCGAGGCAGAATACACGTTCTCGTGGGGAATCTTGACCGGGCGACGGCCGATCTGGAGCAAGTGTTGGCGCTGACGCAGGAAGAAGTTTACGTGGTCACCGCCAAAGAGCTGCTGGCTTTTATTCAGTAGACGGCTTAATCTCCACTGCAATCGAACACTGACGGTAGGTATCAGGATTTGGCGAAGCGCCCGAATTTTTTGAGCAAATCCAGCGCAAGGCAGGGGCCTCTACGCGCAAGCGACTTGCTGTGGCTTATCTTGATGTCCGTCATGCTGACTCTGGCTCTGTTGACGTTTTCCAGCTATGTTGCCGCATTGCCACTGATCCAAGAAGAATGGGATCTCTCCAACACTCAAGCTGGGATGATTTTCTCAGCGTATCTGGCGGGTTACGCGCTTTCAGCCCTTTTTGTGATTCCGCTGACAGACCGAATATCTCCTGCGACGGTGTTAACTACTTCGGCGGTTGTGACCGTGGGCGCGAACATCGCGTTTCCATTCGTAGCAAACGATCTGTACTCTGCATCGGCGCTTAGGGTGATCTCAGGGTTGGGGCTGGTAGGAATCTACATGCCGGGATTGCGGATCATCTCCCAGCGATTTGCTGATTCAGGCAGGGGAGCGGCGATGGGGTTTTATGTCACAGCGTTTTATGCCGCCAACGCAATCTCGCTCTCCCTGACCGGCGCATTGATGGCCCGTTTTGAATGGCGGGACGCCTTCACAATTTTGGCGCTAGTTTCCGCCCTCTGCATCCCGCTAGCGTGTCTCGTGACGCGAAATGAAAAAATCGGCAAGATCTCGACTTCTACGGGCCTGTTAAACCTTCGGGCGATCCGAAATCGGACTACCGGAGCGTTCGTCCTCGGCTATTCCCTTCACGCAATGGAGCTATACGCGGTCAGGGTTTGGCTGCCGGGGCTGTTGGCGGCGGTATTGATAGCAAATGGGGAAGGGACTTACGATGCGACGGTGAAGGCCGCCACGGTGGGCGGCATCGCGCTGGCGGCGGGTTCCGTAGGGCCGATCATCGGCGGCGTGATTTCGGATCGTTTTGGCAGGGCGCGGACCGCGGCGGCGATTTTCGCCCTCAGTGGACTTTGCTCCTGGGCCATCGGATGGGCCGGAGATTTTCCCTGGCCGGTCGTGGTCGGAATCGCGGTTGTGTATGGCTGGGCGATTTCCGCCGACTCGTCGATTTATTCCACCGCTATCACCGAGTCCGCGAGCGCCGAAGATTTGGGATCAGCGATGGCCTTGCAGGCGTTTTTGGGATTTATGAGCGGGGTCGTTGGACCGGTCCTGGTCGGAGCCGTGCTGGATATTTTTCCTGAACACATCGAGTGGAAAATGGCGTTTTCTGTCGTGGGGTTGATGGCAGTGGTGTCGATTCCAATTCTGCTGAGAGTGGGCGATCCGAGGCGGGCCGCCGATGTGTAAATCTTGAATGCCTGACTGTCCTGACCGATTAATCTGCATCACTTCACGAATCGAATACATCAAAATCAGGCGGCTTCTGATTGAGAATACCGGCCTTCTAGACTATAATCGAAATCAGACGATCTCTGAGGTACCAAACATATGGCAATCATTCGCCGCGACGACATAACCATCGACCATTCGGCCCCAAACACCCATAGACTTACTCTCATCAATGCCGAACTGGGCGCCGGGCATTTGACGGTGGGCGAGTTGGCTATTGACCCCGGCCAAAAAGTTCCCCTGCACGTCCACGCCACCCACGAAGAAGGCATGTACATCCTGGACGGACCGATGAACTACACTCTCGGCGACGAGACGGGCGTATTGAACACTGGAGATGTAATGTTCGCTCCAGCAGGCATCAAACACGACCTAACCAACACCGGCGACGAACCTCGGCGCGTAATGTTCATTTTCCCCACGACTAACATCGTTCGGGAAGACTTGGACTAGCGGACTGAATGAGAATCTTCTTTTGCCCCGAATGTGGCGGGTACTCCCTCGGCCCAGCTTCTCACTGCGACGAATGCCAGTTTCCGCTGCCCGAAGATAGTTGGGCTGAAGTCTCCGAAGAGGAACTTACGCAACTCGAATACATAGACGATTTCGAACTCCCTCCAGGCCTGCCATCCTTCGAGTACGACGTGATCCGGTTAAAGTCCACCGATGATGACGACGCCGTTCGCTATTCAAACCAGGTTCTGAATCGTATGGGCGAGAGCGGATGGGAACTTGTGAGCATCGTTCCATTGGCCGGGGAAGATCATCCCAATTTCGCTGTTTTCAAGAGGTCGTGGATCTCCGAATACGAGGAGTGAGCGAACCGTGAACCTCAGCGTCTTGCCCTTTTCCGCCGTACTATTCGATCTGGACAACACACTTCTCGATCGTGAGGCGGGATTCGAACTGTTTTGCCGCGAGCTTTACCGCACTAACCCAGTGATGTCCCAGAGCCATTCTGAAGAAGATGCTATTGCGCTGTTGCATAGTTGGGATCAGGGGGGACTCGCATCCACGCCTCTGGTCTGGGAAACCGCTATCAATCAGTGGCCGGGCATTTTTAAGGACATTGATCAGGCGATGATCGTGTTCCTAGAGATGTTCCCGGCTTTGTTGGTTCTCGATCCTCGGACCCGGAACATGCTTGAGGATTTTTCTGATCGAGGCGTTCGCACAGGCATAGTCACCAATGGCGGAACGCCGATGCAGACGGCCAAGATCGAAGAATCCGGACTGGTCGCCCTGGTTGACTCTTACATGATCTCTGGCTCTTTGGGCGTTCGCAAGCCTGACCCTGTGATATTTCAGGCAGCGCTGGAGAGCATCGGGGCCGTCGCTGGGCGAACGCTGTTCGTGGGAGACAACGCTGAGCACGATATCGTCGGCGCCTCAGACGTAGGGATGAAAGGCGCGTGGATGAGCCTGAGTAGGCCGTGGCCGGTTGAAGGAACTGAACCGGATTTCGTGCTGGAGAACGTTTGGGATGTCCGTCAGTTAGTATTTGGAGAGGGCGCCACAGAATGAAATTCGGAATGAACCTGATAAACTTCGGCCCTGGCTCAAGTCCTGATTCGATGCTCCGGTGGACGACATTCGCCGAGTCGTTAGGGTATGACTTGGTAATGATCTCGGATCACATTGCCGTGACCCCCGATGTCGAAACCCGCTATCCGGCTCCGTTTTATGATCCGTACACGACGCTGGCATGGTTGGCCGGCCAAACTTCGACAATTGAACTGGGCACAACCGTCGTAGTCGTCCCATATCGGAGTCCGATTCTAATGGCGCGATTGGGGGCGAACATCGACCAGATGAGCGATGGCAGGTTCATTTTTGGGATCGGCGTCGGGTGGGCACAGCAGGAGTTTGCTGCTCTCAATGTTGAGTTCGACAAGCGGGGCCCGATGACCGATGAGTACCTCGGCGCCATCAAGACGCTTTGGACCAATGAACTTGCATCTTACTCAGGCAAATATGTGAGCTTCGAGGATGTCGCCGCCACGCCCATGCCAATTCAATCTCCGCATCCGCCAATATGGGTCGGGGGCGCCAGCCCTGCGGCGTTCAGACGGACCGTGGAACATGGCGACGGCTGGCACCCAATTCGGCCAAAAGCTGAATGGCTGCGAGACGTAGGAGTTCCGAAACTTCGCGAGACGGCTGACCGAATGGGAAAACCCATGCCGGCGATCTGCCCTCGCATCAAGTTGAGGCTGACCGACAGCCCGGTTCCTGACGAAGTTCGCGCGGCGGGCATCGGCACTGTAGATCAAGTGCGCGCCGACCTGGACATCCTCCAGAACTTGGGAGCAGATTACGTCTTGTTTGACACCTACGCCGACGATCCTGCCGAGACGGCAACTTACGAATGGGCATGGTCGATGTACATGACCGTGGCCGAAGAGCTTGTTGATTTGTCTTCCGGGAACTTGCGTTAGTCTACTCCCGTTCGGGTAGTCGAGAATCTATTCAGGTTTGCCACTCAGCCACTCCGCCGCCTTCTCTGCGATCATGATGGTCGTCGCGTTTGTGTTGGCTCGAACGACGTCGGGCATCACCGATGCGTCGATCACCCGAAGCCCGTCGATGCCGTGGACTCGAAGGTACTGGTCAACGACAGCCGCAGGATCACACTCAGGCCCCATCTTGCATGTGCCCGACGAGTGGTGCTGCGTGCCCACATTTTCCAACATCCAGGCGTCCAGAGCGTCGTCGGACGCGAGGTCGGCGTCGGTTGGCGTCACGCGCCCCGCCAACAAATCCGAAAGCTCTGGCCGCTCGGTTAGTTGGATGCACAGACGTATGGCTCCACGCATTCTTTCGCGGTCCCACGGGTCTGTCAGGTATCGATAGTTAAGATTCGGGTGCTGGCGAGGGTCTGAGGACACCAGGGTGATCTGCCCAGCAGTTCTGGCCTTTTGGAGCGCCACCGAGAACCCAGTGTAAGTTTCGCCTTCTGGAATGTCGATGGTCGTGGGGCGATGCTCACTTGTCATGAGGATCGGACTCATCTGCATGTCGTTCTTGTGCGGCGAACCCGGAGTCGTGTAACGCATGCCAACCTGAATTGCCGGCGCGCCCTCCGGAGGCCCGTCAAGATTGGTTTCGAACAACATGAAACAGGCTGGATGGTCGCGGAGGTTTTGTCCCACGCCAGGCACGTCCTTCACGAGGGCGATACCGAATTGTTCGAGATGCTGTTTTGGGCCGATACCCGAAAGCATGAGCAATTGCGGCGAGTTTATCGCGCCGCCGCTCAAAATCACCTCGTCCCCGAAGACCTGAAATACCTCGCCGCCGCTCTCCGCCTCGATGCCGACGGCGCGGTTTTCTTCAAATAGAATCCTGTGGGCCAGCACGTCGGCTCTTACGGTCAGGTTCAGCCTGTGACGCGCCATCGATAGGTATGTGAGAGACGTGCTCATGCGGATGCCGTCAACATTGTTCAATGGGCGAGGGCCGACGCCTGTCGCCTCTGGGTGGTTCTGATCAAGAGCCTCTGGAAAGCCTGCCGCGAGACACGCATCCCAGAATCCGGTCGGCACTTCCATCAAATCTTCTTTAGCGTATCGCCGCACCGGTATCGGGCCGTCTCCCCCGTGGAAATCGTCGGGGCCGAATGTCAGATCGTTCTCGGATTTGCGAAAATTTTGCAGAACATTCAGGAACGACCATTCGTCGTTTCCTTGTGCGGCCCATTCGTCGTAATCGTCGGGTATTCCTCGGAAGAAAACCTGGCCGTTAACCGAACTGGAGCCTCCGGTCAGCTTGCCCCTGGGGAGAGGAAACGGCGGCCTGTCGGGCGTAGCGGTTGCTTCGTAACCCCAAATGCTGGCGTTGGGGCCATAGGCGGCGTTCCAGACGTCGTTCCCGTACTTGACGTGATCGGGCAGGTCCTCGAAATCAGGGTAATCTGGCCCTGCTTCAAGAAGCAGAACCGAACGGTTTGAATCCTCTGTCAATCGCGACGCCAACACGGAGCCTGCCGAGCCTGCGCCAACGATGATTGTGTCGTATTTCATGGTATGCCTCAGAAAATTGTGGGTTTCAGTTCTGTTGATTTTCCAAAAGTTTCTTTTCGCGCCAGTCATTGAGAATCTGGTCGTCGTGGGGAAATGGCAACTCGGGGAGAGTATCGACCGGAAAGAATCGAGCGTCCTGGGCCTCATCTCCAGCCCTCAATACTCCACCGGTCACACGAGCGGCGTATGCGACCAACGCAACCGGACTTCCATTGCTGGAATACACTCCGAGGAGTCCGGTTGTCTCAACATCGAGGTTCGTTTCCTCTCGCACCTCTCGCACGGCCGCATGCTCCACTGCCTCTCCACGATCTACGTAGCCGGACGGAAAACTCCAACGCCCAAGCATCGGTTCTATGGCGCGGCGGACGAACAACAAATTGTCGCCGTCCGAGACGAGCACGACAGCCGCAAGCTTCGGGTCAAAGTAGACCACCATTCCACAAGCAGGACAGGTCGGCCTGCGGGCGCCATTAATCTCCTCCAGCTGGAGAGATTGGCCGCATCTATGGCAATATTTATGATCTAGTTGCACTTTCGCCCTTCGACTGTGTGCCGGCGACTCGAAACTTGGCCCGTATTATAGACTGCCAAACAGTTTTTCGCCGTTCGTGGTTAGAATCCTTGCCTCGATTGACGTCTGATGGGGGCAAATCTATAATTGCAATCGATTCGTTGTCGGATGCTATCCTTCAATCAGCACACACAATATGGAACGGGAGTCGCACATTGGCAGAAATTCGAGAGAACAGGGTCAAACAGAAACTGGGGCGGGGCGAGGTGGCGGTCGTCCTATCTGGAAACACCACGCCGGACATGGTTGAATTCATGGGCACGCTTGATTTCGACGGCGTGTGGGTCGAAGGCGAACACGGCCCGATTGACTTCGCAGACATCCCTGACATCACCCGGGCGTGCGATCTGTGGGGGTTGACGTCGGTCGTCCGAGTGAACGCCAACGAACCTGGAACCATCTACCGCACGCTAGACGTGGGCGCTCAGGGCATCGTTGTGCCTCATGTGAACACTGCCGACGAAGCCAGAGCAGTAGTTGACGCTTCTAAATTCGCTCCGATTGGTCATCGCGGAATGTTTACGAGCCGGCAAGGGACGGGCGTTGCCGATTATGTGCACAAGGCCAATGACCACACACTCGTTGTAATTTTGATCGAAGATATTATTGCGGCGAATAATCTCTCTGAAATTCTTGAAGTCGATAACATCGACGTGTTTTTCGTCGCTCCGGGAGACCTGGCCCAGAGTATGGGTTTCTTGGGTCAGGTGACTCATCCAGAAGTGCAGTCGGTCATCGACAACGCGTTCGCGCAGATCAAGGCGGCAGGCCGCACATCTGGGGCGCTGGCGAACGACGCAAACATAGAATCGTATATCGGCCAGGGCGTAACATTTTTCATGACAGGGTGGGCTCCGTGGGCTGCCGCTGGAGCCAGAAGTTTCTTGGACAAGGTCGCCGGCGCAAGCAGCTAGTTATGGCCTGTCACAATGCGCAGGGTCGTTGATATGCCAAGTATCGCTGACGCTTTGCGCTCGACGCTGGGCGCCGCCCAACTTGATGTCGCGCAACGGCTAGCGTCGGCGTGTGAGGAATTGGGGTGCCAGGCATACATAGTCGGCGGCACGGTCCGGGATGCTTTGCTAGGGTTGCCTGCCGCTGACCTTGACGTGACCGTTGTCTCACCACCCGTTGACTTCCCCAAGCGCGTCGCGGCATTTCTGGGCGCCAGACTCATCATGGCGTCACAATTTGGCACCGCGAAATTGGAGAAAGAAGGATCAACTCTTGATCTGGTTATGGCGAGGTCAGAGCGTTACCGATCTCCTGGCGCGCTGCCCGACGTGACAGCGGGTTCACTGGACGATGACCTGACCCGGCGTGACTTTGCGATCAACGCGATGGCCGCCAGTCTTGACGCTGCCAAATGGGGCGAACTCGTTGACCCTCACGGCGGGCGACGCGACCTCGAACTTGGTCTGGTTCGTGCTTTGCACGAGAGAAGTTTTCAAGACGACGCTACTCGTATTCTGCGAGCGGCAAGATATGCGTCCAGGTTTGGTTTTCGGTTGGACGCCGAAACAGCCAAGCAAATCGAGCGGTCTGGTGGGTATCTGGTTTCGATTTCGCCCGACCGTTTCAAGCACGAGCTTGAACGAGTCTTTGAAGAGTCTCGTGTTTCGAGCGCCATCGAATTACTTTCTAAATGGGAAATGCTTGGCTTAACAGGCGGTGATTTCGTCTACGATGAAACTTCATGGAGCGGATTCGCTGAAGCATGTCCAGTCGGGTCGAGTGAACGGCGTCTGGTGGGCTGGGGTGTGTTTTCGCTTTGTTTTCAGACGGTTCGATCCAGCGAGATTGCAATGCGTTGGAAACTGGACCACGACGCATCCATGGTGAGCATGGACGCATTGAAACTGAGGGAACGCCTTCGAGTTTCGGACCTGAACAATCTGGCTCCCAGCGGTCAGGTAGCCTTGCTTGAACACTACAGCCCTAATGCTGTGTTGGCTTTCCAACTGTCGACACGTGATGGCACGACGAACGACGCTCTGGACGAATATCGAACCAAGTTGACATCGATCCGTCCAGACCTTGACGGCCACGACGTCATCGCCCTGGGCGTGCCACGAGGCCCGCGCGTAGGCGAAGCGCTTCAAATGTTAAAGAATGCCCGACTCGACCGAACTGTGGAGTCCCGGAACGACGAGACTCTGTTGGTCAGACAATTTGTCACCAAATTGGATCAGGAATGACATCAGCCTGTCATGCTGGAGGGGTCAAGAATCTCAACAAGTTGATCCTCGGTCAGGTCTGTGCGGATCAGGGAAATCTCTTTCACTGTCTTGCCGGTCTCCTGCGCTTCGTGAGCGATTGCGGCTGACGCGTCGTATCCGATGTGCGGGACAAGCGCTGTCACGATTGCCAGACCTCGCTCCACCATGTCGGGCCCGGCAGTGGTGGCTTCCAGCCCGCTGATACACTGCTTGGCCAGATTCTTGGCCGACGCCGCCAGCAGGTCGATGGACTGGAGCAGGTTGTAGGCGGCAACGGGCATCATGACGTTTATCTCGAAGTTTCCAGACTGGCCGGCAATGGCAATGGCGGCGTCGTTTCCGATCACCTGGGCCGCAACTTGGCACACGGATTCTGGAATGACCGGATTGACTTTTCCAGGCATGATCGAGCTTCCGGGTTGCACTTCAGGCAGCATTATCTCCCCGAATCCGCCCCTTGGCCCCGATCCAATCCAGCGTATGTCGTTCGATATTTTCATCAGGCTGACCGCGATGGTTTTCAGTCCGCCGCTGGCTGCAACGATGTTGTCCAGAGTGCTTTGCGCCTGGAAATGGTTGGATGTTTCATGGACGTCCACGCCGAGAATTTCTGAGAGCTTGGCACAAACACGAGTCGCGAATTCAGGATGGGCGTTGACTCCAGTTCCCACTGCGGTGCCGCCCAGAGCTACTTCTGAAAGCTCGGACGCGGCCGTTTCTGTTCGCTGGATGCCGCGTTCGATCTGCCCTACGTACCCGAGAAATTCCTGCCCTAGTCTGATCGGCGTGGCGTCTTGCAGATGCGTTCTTCCGGTTTTGATAACGGACATGAACTCGTCCGCTTTTTTCTCCAGATCACCTTGAAGCTGGCGCAGGGCAGGGATGAGATCGGTGCGTATCGCGCCGAGGGCAGCAACATGAATACAGGTGGGAATCACGTCGTTGGACGATTGGCCCATGTTGACGTGGTCATTGGGATGAACAGGCGTGCGGGAGCCTTTTTCGCCTCCAAGAATCTCGATTGCGCGATTGGATATGACCTCGTTGGCGTTCATATTTGTGGATGTGCCAGAGCCAGTCTGGAATACGTCCACAACGAATTGGTCATCGAACTTGCCGTCGGCGACCTCCGTTGCCGCGCTAACTATAGCGTCGGCCAATTTGGAGTCCAACTCTCCTAACTCGGCGTTAACCTGTGCTGCCGCCAACTTGGTAGACGCGATAGCGCGAATGAACGACCGTGGAAATCTCAATTCACTGATGGGAAAATTCAACACCGCGCGCATCGTGTTCGCGCCGTAATACGCGTCTATCGGGACGTCGAACTTGCCCATCGAATCCTGCTCGCGTCGGAATTTAGGCTCTTGTTGCACTTTCTGGCCCTCCTGAGCTACGGGAAATTAGTTTAGTGATTCAGAAATGAATTCGGCGACGATGTGGGCAATCTTGGTCTCATGCCCTCGCATGCTGTGGTCCGCGCCTGCGACTTCGGTGAATCTCACCGGCTGCCGCGCTTCGTCTAACTCTCGCTGGATTTCCACAGAGGAGGCAACCCGATCGTTGCCGCCTGCGATGATGAGCCGAGGCCGTTTGTCGTTCTTGAACTTTCGATTTTTGACAGACTTGACGGTGGGCGCAACAAATGCCAGCGCGCGGGCGTGTTTGAATAATTTGAAAGAATCCAGAACCACGGCTGCCCCCAGCGAGTAACCGACGATCGCTAGATGCTTTCCATCTACGCCCGGCCACCTCCGCAGCACATCCAGCGCGGTCTTGGCGTCGTGATGTTCTTTTTTGCCATTGGTGAATTCGCCCTGGCTATCACCCACACCTCGGAAGTTGAACCTCAGCGTCGCCAGGCCAAGGTCGCTTGCCGCCTGGCAGATCTCGACCACCACGGGGTCACTGAAATTTCCGCCTAACATCGGATGCGAATGACACACCGCCACGGCTGGAACGTCGCCACTGATGTCATCGGGAAAGGAGATGATCCCTTCCAGTTCCAGGCGTTTGCTTTGGAATGAAATCGCTGATTGTCGCAATTTATTCGCTGGCGGCGGTTCCGCCGAGGATTTCAGTGAAGAACTTCGCGGCCATACTGCCGACATCGTCCTCATGCCCGCGGAAGTAGTGGTCGGCGTCGGTGATGACGGACGATTCTTTTGGTTGTGAGAACCGTTTGGTAAGGAACTTGAACTCTTCGACAGGGAAGTCGTGGTCGTGGTCTCCGAGGATCAGCATCTTGGGCTGAAGAATCTCCCTGGAAGACAGCGCCCTCAACGCCCCGATCGGGCAGGCGACGGAGAATACTGCCAACGCCGGACTGGATTCTAACACCGCTTGCAAAGCCATTGATGCCCCGAATGAATAGCCCGCGATCCCTATCCGGCTCGGGTCCACGACATCCTCAAGTTCCAGCGCGGCCAGTGCGGCCAGCGCGTCGTCAACCTCGCCATCGCCTTTGTCGTGAGTCCCCTCGGATGCTCCGACTCCACGGAAGTTGAATCTCAGCGTCGCGATGCCTGCTGCGTTCAGCTTCTTGCTGACCCCCACGACCACGCTGCTTGCCATATCCCCCCCGAATCTTGGAGACGGATGACAAATCACAACACCCGGAACTTTGGCCTCGGATTCTGGATATTCCAATACGGCCTGCAACGACAGGCCCTTGCTGTCGAAACTCATGTGTTGTTGGGGCATGCGACTCCAGTCGAGAAGAGGTCAGGACGGTTCAATTTTAGGTCAGCCTATGGTGTTTGACAAGCGGTGTTGATAGAATTGTTTCCGTTCTGCAATGAACGCTATTATTGCCAGGAGGCTTATACATGAGGCAGGTTGACTTACGCAGCGACACGGTTACGCACCCGACTCCAGAAATGCGACAGGCCATGTTCGAGGCCGAAATAGGAGACGATGTTTACGGCGAAGACCCCTCCGTGAATAGGCTGGAGGCGATGGCCGCCGAACGTCTTGGGAAAGAGGCCGCGGTGTTTGTGGCCAGCGGCACCATGGGTAACCTGGTTTCTGTTTTAGCTCACGCCGGCCGCGGTGATGAAATTATTCTCGGTGACAAGGCTCACATTTTCCGTAGCGAAGCGGGCGGAGTCTCAGCATTGGGGGGTGTTGCGTTTCAAACGATTCCGAATGACGAGCGCGGGATGATGGACCCGGACGATGTGGCCGACGCGATCAAACCCGCTAACGTCCACTTCACCCGCACTGCCGTTGTGGCAGTCGAGAACACGCACAACGGCGCCGGCGGAACCGTTCTCAGCCCGGAGGATGTAAAGCTGATCGCCGATGTCGCTCACGCCGCCGATGTCCCTGTTCACATGGATGGAGCCAGGGTGTTCAACGCCGCTGTGGCCCTGGAAGCGCCGGTTTCTGAGCTGGTCAAAGACGTTGATTCCGTCACGTTCTGCCTTTCCAAAGGACTGGCATGCCCAGTCGGTTCCGTGATAAGCGGGAGTGAAGAGTATATCGCGCAGGCCAGGAAATGGAGAAAGATTGTTGGCGGAAGCATGAGGCAGGCCGGTATCATAGCGGCGGCTGGCGTTGTGGCTCTTGACACGATGGTTGATCGCATGGCCGACGATCACGCAAACGCACGAAAACTGGCGAACGGTCTTGCAGAGATCGACGGCATCACGATAGACCCCGAGAGCCTGCACACCAACCTGGTGTTCTTTGAGATCGGCCACCCTGATCGCTCGGCATTTGCCCGGAAACTGAACGAACGTGGTGTCCTCGGTGGCGGCCCTCAAAAGCGTTGGAGGTATGTCACGCACTACGGTATCACCGAAGAGGACATTGACTATACGTTGGACGTTTTCACGAGCACTTTCAAAGAGACGGTGTCGTGAGATTAACCGCCTGAGTCGATAATCGGTTAGAGTGGGATGGGCCGTTTGATGCGGCCCATCTTTTTTGTCGTTGTCTGAGGTTTTTCGTTGCGCCTGCTGCTGGAGAACAAACAATTCAGGATATTCTGGATTGCCGGCGTGTTCAGTGATTTGGCTCTGATCACTTATTTCACCGTCCATGGCTGGTTGGCCCTCCAGGTGAGCGATTCCGCATTCTGGGTTGGAGCGACTTCCGGGGCCGGTGGACTTTCGCTGACGATGTTTTCGGTCTTCGGCGGAGTGCTGGTTGACCGATTTGGGCGCCGTAGCCTGGTTCTAGTGGGTTTGTTGATCCGATTTGTCATCGCGTTGGCGCTTGTGGCCCTGATAATGACGGAAAATATCGTGCTTTGGCATGTTCTGTTGGCGGCATTTGGTGAGGGTCTGGCGGTTTCGTTTTTGATGCCCGCGATGATGGCATTGACGTTGGACGTGGCGGGCAGAGGAAAACTGCTGTCAGCAACAGCGGCTCGTTTCGCTGGCATGACTGTCGCCGGGATCATTGCTCCACTGGCAGCGGGTTCAATCGTGAATTCGGCAGGGATCGAATGGGCGTACGTGATGATCGCGTTGGGCTTCTCCGCGTCGGCCGGATTCATGCTGATTTTGCGCCCGCCAGATCCTGCCAAACGAACCAATTCATCGCCGCTTGAAGACCTCAGGCAGGGTGTCACGTACGTGATTCGGACGCCGCAGATTCGCATGTTGATCGCGATGATTTTCATAACAGAGGCGTTCGGATGGGCGCACGAGTCGATGCTTCCGGTGATGGCGAGAGACGTGCTGCATGTGGGCGCGACGGGGTTGGGCTACCTATTGGCGGCAGGGTCCGCTGGAGCCACTGTCACCACCGTTATTATCTCGAACATGGGCGACATTCGGAACAAGTCGAATATGCTGGTTGGAGGGTGCATAGGGTTTGGATTCTTCCTTGTCTTGTTTGCGTGGTCCCAATGGCTGCTGTTATCTCTGGCATTTCTGGCGGGGGCGTACGCCGCAGTTATCGTTTATGAAACGACGATTAACACTCTCCTCCAGACCTCTGTGCCTGACGAGCTTAGAGGGAGAGTGCTGAGTTTTCAGGCCATGATGTGGGGCGTCACCGGATTAGCCGGGTTCCACACTGGAGCTATCGCGAGCGCGGTGGGCGCTCCGGTGGCAATCGCGATTGGCGGAGGTGTGGTGATTCTCAACTCATTGCGAATTGCCCGGCATCGAAGCCAACTTGACCCTGACCTTGCCCAAAGCTCATTGGATTCAGAATCAATAGATTCAAGAGGAGATCAGCCGGAGTCTTGATCGTCCGAATCTTCGTCGCCCCACCAGTTTGCAAGCCGTTTTGAGACTTCGATTTCGTAGCCCTGATCTCCAGGTTTGTAGTACTGGCGTCCGTTTAGGTTATCCGGCAGATTCTGCATCGGCGTGAAATTACCATCGTAGTCGTGGGCGTACTTGTAGTCTTCGCCATACCCCATGTCTTTCATCAGGCCCGTGACAGCGTTTCTCAGGTGCAAAGGAACCGGATCGTTCCGTGTGTTGCGCGCGTCCTCCAATGCAGCGCTGATAGCGGCGTAGGCGCTGTTACTCTTTGGAGCGGACGCGAGATACACTGTCGCCTCCGCGAGCACAATGCGACCTTCAGGCATCCCGACAAAGTGGGCCGCTTGTTGAGCGCTGACTGCGACAGTGAGCGCGTTCGGGTCTGCCATGCCGATGTCCTCAGACGCCAGAATCACGAGGCGACGGGCAATGAACATCGGATCCTCGCCGCCTTCGATCATGCGAGCCAGCCAGTAGATTGCCGCGTCCGGGTCGGAAGATCGAACCGACTTTATGAACGCCGAAATCGTGTCAAAGTGCAGATCGCCGTCCTTGTCGTATCTTGCGATTTTGCGCTGGGCGGCAGACTCCACGACTTCAGCATCGACTAATCGTGTGCCAGATGCGTCCGGGAGCGCGGCGTGGGCTGATAATTCCAAAGTGTTCAGAGCGTTCCTGGCGTCGCCGTTGGAAAGTTTCACGATGCTTTCGATGCCAGAATCGTCCAGTTTCAGGTCGAGATTTCCCAAACCGGACGCGCTGTCTCGCAAGGCCATGCCAATTATTTGCCTGATTTCGCCCGGCGTCAAAGGCTTGAGGTCGTATACGGTCGCCCTCGACAGCAGGGGAGACACCACTTCGAAGGATGGATTCTCAGTCGTCGCGCCGATCAACACGATAGTGCCATCCTCAACATATGGGAGGATCACATCCTGCTGGGCCTTGTTGAACCGGTGAATTTCGTCGACGAACAGAATTGTGCGCTGACCGTTCATTCCGAGGCGGTCGCCTGCTTCCGACATCACGCGACGGAGGTCCGCGACTCCAGATGCCACGGCGCTGATCCTCTCGAAGTGACTGCTGGTCTCGGCGGCCAGAAGGATCGCCAGCGTCGTTTTGCCAGTGCCTGGAGGCCCCCAGATTATCATCGACGGAATATGACCGTCGCGAAGCGACCGTCGCAACGCGGAGTCTGGTCCCACAATATGGGATTGTCCGACGTAATCTGCGAACCGTTTGGGCCGCATTCTGGCCGCCAGCGGAGCCAGTTTTTGTTTCTGGTCTGCGGCGCTATGCTCGAACAGAGTCATGTATTTTCCTTGGGCCATGCCAATAGGCTGTCAAACTGGGTTCCGTCGTGGCGGTTCCTGATCAGATTGGGTTGACACGTCACTTATCCGATTTTACCATCCAGCCAAAGTGAGAGAGCAATTGAGAACAGGGGGCGGAATTTGGATACTTCTACGGCTCTGACGTGCGAACGCTGTCGGCGCCCAGGGGTGAATGGCACTCTGTATCAGATGCAACTAGACGGCGTGGACCTCCTGTGCTGCATCAGATGCATCTTGAAGAATTGGGCTGTTATGTTTCGCTCGGTTAAAATCGCGCTCGTTGTCGGGACAATACTATTCGCGTTCAATCAGGGCGACGTTGTCCTCAGGGGGGAGTTTCCCTCGGCGCTGATTTGGAAAATTCCTCTGACCTACGTCACGCCGTTTCTAGTTTCGCTTTGGGGCGCCCTGTCCAGCGCGAAGCGATAGAAAATGGGGAATCGTCGTTATCTCAAATCAGCGATAGTGACTCCACCGTTTCCTTCTGCTGGACTCGCCGCGTAGTGCCGAGTTACCAGCGGATGTTTCGACAGGTATTCAGCCACCGCGCCTTTCATGGTTCCTGTGCCTTTCCCGTGGATGACCCGCACCCGATGCAATCCGGCCATGGATGCGTCGTTCAGATATTTGTCCAACTTTGACAACGCAGGTCGAACCTTCATCTGCCGCAGGTGGACCTCGGCTGACATCGACGCCGTCCTCATCAGCCTTGATGGTTGGTCGTCTCGCCTTCTTGAGGTCACGATGCGGCGTTCGGTTGAGCAATGTTGTTCAGCGCTTCCCGCAAGTCGCTCTCGTCGCCCGGAAGCACGGTTCTAGGGTCTAGAATAACCGCGTCGTCCTCGATGCGGGCCACGATAGGCGGGTTGTTGTCCCTCAGACGTTGGGCCATCTTTTCGGCTTCCCCAGGCTGTAGGGATGGGATTCGGGTCACCCAGGTCGGGAGGGTCTCTCCAGGCAGGCTGCCTCCGCCGATCGCGGACCGGGAAGCGACCGAGACTCCGTTCTGAGCGAAATTGGCCCAGGATTCGGATTTTCGTCGCAGTTCTTCTTCTGTCGCCGATATCATCCGCCAAATAGGGATTTTTGATGTGGCCTCATCGCGGATGTAATGAAGGACTGTGGCGGCCAGCGCCGCCATGCTCATCTTGTCGATCCTGACGGCCCGCGCCAGTGGGTGGCTCGACACTCTGGCAACCGCTTCTTTTTTGCCGATGATGATTCCCGCCTGCGGCCCCCCCAACAGTTTGTCGCCAGAGAAAAACCCAAGCTCAACGCCGGCGGAAACGCTCTGTTGAGGCATAGGCTCGGGAGCCAACCCATAAGGCACGGTGTCCAGTAGACAACCGCTTCCGAGATCGTGGAGGACAGGAACGCCTCGACGGTGTCCGACCTCGACCAACTCCTCAAGGGTCGGGGCGTTCGTGAAACCGATCACCTTGAAATTGGATGCGTGGACCGACAGGATCGCGCCCGTGTTCTCGGTGATCGCCGCATCGAAATCGCGCGCGTATGTGCGGTTGGTGGTCCCGACCTCGACCAGAGTTGCTCCGCTCTGTCGCAGGACGTCGGGGATTCGGAACCCGCCGCCGATTTCGACGGCCTCGCCCCTCGATACGACTACTTCTTTGCCAACAGCGAACGTCGCCAGAGCCAACATGATGGCTGATGCGTTGTTGTTCACGACCATTGCTGCCTCGGCTCCAGTCACCTGACTCATCAATTGAGATATGTGAGATTGCCGAGAGCCGCGCTTGCCGGTTTCCAGGTCCATCTCCAGGTCGCTGTATCCTAAGGCGGCGCGGTGCATGGCTTGAATCGAATCGTCACTGAGCGGGGCGCGACCAAGATTGGTATGCAAGATCACGCCGGTGGCATTAATCACGCGCTCTGGCCAGGCGCGCCATCGTTTGCTGGCCTGGTGTTCGATTTCAAAGACCAGGGAAGGGAGATCCGGGGGATCGGCCCCTTCTGACACCGCCGCCCTGATTTCTTCGAGATTTTGTCTAATGAGGTCTAGAACCGCATCTCTGGAGTGCGCTTCGATCAGCTGAACGATGGCGTCTTCTTCAAGAATACGGTTCACGGGAGGGATTGCTCTGAAACCTGATGTCATACTCACAGCGCTCTGATCCAAGGTTAGTAAATCTAATTATAACCCGACTGTTGCGGATATCACATTGGAATAAAACCCACCGTCACTGGAACATTCACGAGGCGCCTGAATGTTGACCCGCTTTTGGCCCCTCTTGTAGAATATGAACAATTTCCCGAATGGGCGGATTTTGTATGTTTGTTATTGGACTCACTGGCGGCATTGGAACTGGCAAGACTCAAGTGTCTGGTATCCTTTCCCATCTGGGCGCAACGGTGATCAATGCCGATCTTGTTGGGCATGAAGCTTACCTCCCAAACACTGAAACCTGGCAGGTAGTGGTTGAGGCTTTCGGGGAAGGCATCCTCACAGAGAACGATGAGATAGATCGCAGAGCGCTGGGCGCCATCGTGTTCAGCGATCCTGAACAACTCAAACGCCTCAACGCCATCATGCACCCGCGCATATTTGATATGATTCAGGCACGCATCGATAAGTTGGAAAAAGAAGGGGTTGAAAAAGTCGTGGTGGAAGCGGCGCTGTTGATAGAGGCCAACTGGACACCGCTGGCGACTGAGGTTTGGGTTGTCACGTCCAACGGAAATGATGTGGTTCAGCGGCTTTTGTCGAGAATCAACATGACTGAGGAGACCATCAAAGCGAGAATTGACTCGCAGATGCCACAGGAAGAGCGCGTCACCCACGCGGACGTCATAATCGAGAACGACGGCGATCTGGGCCATCTCAGAGAGCGTGTCGAAACTGCCTGGCGCGAAAGATCGCCGGCGTAATATCAAGGAGAACGGGCACAACAGATGACATCACCAACGAGAACGCTTTATCGCAGTTACATTATTGAAGAGTATCAACTGACCCAGGAACCTTATTACGTTCCAGTTGCTGACGAAGTTGAACTTTTCGAAGCTGCATACGCCCAAAAGATACCCGTCATTTTCAAAGGCCCAACGGGTTGCGGCAAGACTCGATTTATCGAATATATGTCATATCGTCTCGGCCAACCGCTGACCAGGGTGAAACAGAACCCGTCTCCGGGGGCTCCAGAGGCCGTTCGTACGGACGACGACATCATGCCCCTTGTCACCATCGCGTGCCATGAGGACCTGACCGCCAGCGACCTCGTTGGTCGATACCTCCTCGAAGGCAACGAGACCGTTTGGATTGATGGCCCCCTCACAAGGGCAGTCAAAGCCGGTGGCATCTGCTACTTGGACGAGATCGTCGAGGCCCGCAAGGACACGACAGTCCTGATTCACCCACTGACCGACCACCGCAGGATACTGCCTGTGGAAAAGAAAGGTGAACTGCTCGAAGCTGGAGAAGGGTTCTTGCTGGTGCTTTCCTACAACCCCGGCTACCAGAGCGCGTTGAAGGACCTGAAGCACAGCACTCGGCAGCGTTTCATATCCCTCGAATTTGATTATCCTCCTACCGACATCGAGGCCGAAATCGTTCGACACGAATCCGGCGTCGATGCTGATGTTGCCAACCAACTTGCGAAACTGGGCGGAAAAGTCCGCAACCTGAAAGAGCATGGGCTGGGCGAAGGCGCCAGCACCCGCCTTTTGATTTACGCCGGTCAGCTAATCAACCAGGGAATCCCGCCGAGGCGAGCTTGCCAGGTGGCGATCAACTGGGCCGTCACAGACGACCACACAGTCCAACGCAGTATCGAGGAGCTTACGACATCCATCTTCGAATAACTGCCTTCGCGGGTTCGGGTTTCGCAATTGGACAATTCGAAGTCCAGAAGGAAACGCGATGCGAGCGCCAGAGATAGAAACGATTCGGCAGGCGCTCGCCGACAACCCCAAAAAGACCATAGATGATCCATCCCTGCGGCCCGCAGGGGTGCTATTGGTCGTTTATCCAAAGGACGGCGAATATTGCGTGTTACTTAACAAGCGTTCTCAGCTTGTCGAGTATCACAAAGGCGAAATTTCCTTCCCTGGCGGCAGCGTCGACCCCGAAGACGGGACGTTGTTGGCGACCGCCATTCGCGAGACTCATGAGGAGATGGGCATTCTTCCTGACGACATCGAGTACCTTGGTGATCTGGACGATATGCCGACAATATCGCATTTTCTTATCAACGCTTTTGTGGCGACGATCCCCTATCCTTACGACTTCAAGCCCAGCGAGTTTGAAGTCGCAGAGGTTTTGGAAGTCCCCATAAGCCATCTGCGACGTGAGGCGAGCGTTCGGTGGGAGTCGCGACTTCGCGATGGCATAGTTCGCACCTCACCCACCTACGTGTACGACGGCCATGTTATTTTCGGGGCCACAGCTATGGTGCTGGAAAATTTCCTCGACATTCTCGGGGACGCGCCTATTTAAGGAGACCGCGTGGAAAATCAAGACAGATCTACGTTGGAACAGATCCAGGAGCAATTCCGCCGATTTCCGGCGCCCGTTGCCGATGAGTTCGAGAAAGCCCAGGCGAAGATGCCCGACAACATGGAAGCGGATTCCATGGTCAAATGGGCCAATGCGGGCGTAGAGATTGCCGAGCAAACTGTACGATCATGGGAAGCGGCGGCCCAGTATTACAAGGTCAGTCCGCAGGTCATCTCTTACATGCCGTTCAATTACTTCATGCGATGGACGCAATGCGGCAACGATCTTTGCAAAGAGTCTCCCACTCTGGCGACGGCGTATTTTGAAGCCAGCCCCGAAGCGATGAGCCAGCTTCGCTCTCGCCACATCGAGGCGTGGGCGGCCCTGGGGAACAGTCTGTACAAGGGAACTTGGAAGTCCAGCACGCTAGCGTGCAAGTTCTTCGCCTACAGTCCCGCTTTAATGGAAAGCCTGACGTTTCCAGAGCTTGAGCGGTTTGTCAGCTTCCTCGACGCATTATCCCATCGTTCCTACGACCTTGCTGCGGAATGTCTTGCCCTGGGCCAACAGATATTCCCGCTGATAGGCGACGACAAGACTGCGTTTATCGGCCTTGCCACAGCCCTGGTTGATTCCGGTTGGCGCGAGGTCAAGAGTTTCTTTGAATCCGGCGCCAAGGCCCTCCCGAAGATTGATGAGGATCAGAGATTCCGTTTTCTCAAGATCGCGGAACGCCTGGTGCAGGGCGGAGGAACCAATATTCCCAATGTCATGCTGGAAACCTCTCAAGCGCTTTCAGAAGTCGACCCGGAGGCCCATTCTCGCATTTTGACGCTCTCAGAAGCCCTGCTGGAAGAGTCTCCAGCCGCAGTGCCGGAGTTCATCAAGGGTTGCGCCCAGATAATGGACAGGCTGTCCCTGGCGCAAGTCGAACGTTGGTACGAGGAGGGCGTTAACCTGCTTCGTCAGAACCCAGACGGCGGTCTTGCGTTCTTCAAGATCGAGTCAGCGCACTCGGAGTCTGTGTTGGAGGCGTTGTCCTCCGGCGTCGAGTTTGACCGAATCAAACCGGTCATGGAGATGTACTGCCGAGGTCTCGCAGGAGCGGAGATCAAGCTGGCCGCTAGCGAAGACCTGGTCAGCAAAGGCATTGGTTGGGTGTCGTCAGAGTCGCCGTCAACCGAAGGCTCGACGGTGTTCGTGCCCACGCTCGTTGACCGATACCCTAGCAAGGACGAAAATTTCGGCTGGTTCAAAGTTGTGTCGACTCATCAAGTGGCTCACCTTGAGTTCGGCAGTTTCTACTTTGAATTTGATGAGCCTTCGACCATTTTCCAAGACCGACGCGCCGATCTTGAGAAAAATAAGGTCGAAAAAGAGCGGCCCGAGGGTGAGGAACAGGTCGAAGGAGAAGGCTTGGAGCGCGCCTGGATTACCGACATGCAACGCTTTTTCAACCTGTTCGAGGACCGCAAGCTGTCACTTGATATCTTCACGGTTGTTGAGGACGGACGATTGGACTTCCGAGTCAAACACGAGTATCCAGGCATCCGTGCCGCATACTCTGTTGTCCAGGCTGACTCCCACAAGGGCAGGCCTGAGATAGAGAGTTTGCCTGTTCGAGAGGCGTTGGTGGAATTTCTTGTACGTCTTAGCCTGCAACAATATGACTCCATTCCTGCTCCTCTCGAATATGTAGAGCAGGCAAAACAGATTACCGACATAGCCCGCCGAGTGTTGGACGCCACAAGCACCGTGCAAGACGCTGCCGAAGCCACCTTGCGAATATACGCGATAATCGCCGCCATCCCCAATGAGGAAGTGCCTCCCGAAGATTGGGAGGACGTCGACACCGGCGAAGAACAGCAGGAAGAGTACACCGACCCTGACGAAATGGAGCAACTGCTCCAACAGCTCGCTGAAGGCATGGAGATGGAACTCAGGCCAGATGGCGAGTCTGATTACGAATCGTCCGAGGAGGTTGAGTATCGTGGCGACTTCAAACCCGAGCTAGTCCAGCTTCTCAGCCAACTTCGCATGCAAGACGGACAGTCGGCTGGAGAGGCCGACGGACAGCCAATCACCCAGGAACAGTTAGAAGAGTTGCTCCAGAACAGCGCTGAACTGGACTTTCAGGCTGTGGAGGGGGACATACAAAACTCCCAGGGCTTGTTCGCGGACAACCTGCTGAAAGAGGCAGGCATGAATTTGCCGGACAACCCGGAATTCGGCCAAGGGCCGTTCGTTCACGTCGATGACGATGGCGATGCGCTGGAGGCCAGCGAGCCTCAGACATTCGTCTACGACGAGTGGGACTTCCGAGCCGACGACTACAAGCCCAGGTGGTGCATCGTTCGCCAAAAAACAATGCAGGAGGGCGACCCGGCGTTCTACGCTTCAACGTTGCACAACTACGGTGGACTCGTGAGCAGGATTCGCCGACAATTTGAAATGATGGTCCCCGAGACGTTCCGGCGACAGCGCAAATTGGAGGACGGCGAGGACATCGACATAGATGACCTGGTCGAGGCCATCGTCGACATGAAAACCGGGGTCAGCCCCAGCGAGAAATTCTACTGGCGCAGGAACAAGATACAGCGTGAGGTTGCCGCCGCTTTCCTGATAGACACCAGCGCGTCAACGGCAGAAGCCATCGACGAGGGCAAACGCACAGCCGACGATTGGGACGCACCCGACGACCCAGTGGAGTATATGGTCTGGCTCCGCACGCGCCGAGGCGAGGCGGCCCGGCGTTCATACAAACGCATAATCGACGTTGAAAAAGAAGCCATCGTCCTGATCGTCAACGCTCTGGAAGCGATCGGCGACGTGTATGGGATTTACGGGTTCTCAGGCTATGGGCGCGAGAATGTGGAATTCTACACGATCAAAGAACTTGACGAGGCGTTCTCAGACAAGGTGAAGCGCAGGATAGACCGTGTGGCTCCTTTGCACGCCACCAGAATGGGACCGGCTATCCGTCACACGACGGCCAAGCTAGAGAAGGCCGACGCTCGCACCAAGATACTATTTCTGGTCAGCGACGGACGTCCTCAGGACAGGGGTTACAGCAGAGAGGGCGTGGAGAAGGAATACGCAGTTCACGATACGCGGATGGCCCTTGAGGAAGCGCGGCGCAAGGACATCAACGCGTTCTGTCTCACAGTGGACAAGAACGGCCACGACTATCTTGGGACCATGTGCGCTGACATGGGCTACGAGGTTTTGGATAGCATTTTCGACCTTCCAGAAAGGCTTCTATACCTCTATCGCCGGTTGACGATGTAGTGCCAGATTACGGTAATGACCAGAGGCCGCGAATGCGAATTCGCGGCCTCTTTTTGTCTGGATATTTAATTGAGGTGGTTCAGCCCGCAACGGGCAACCCATCGAACGCCTTGACAACGCGTCAGCGGGGCTTATTGGCCCCTCAGTGACCCAATCTATCCAACGGGGCGTCTGGGTCCACGTCAGCGACGCTCAGGGCCTTCTCGAGGCAGAATAGCGCTTCGCCGTTGAGGTTTCGGTTATTTTTCTCGGCGCTTTTCACGAGTTTGGTGTACAACTTGTACGGTATGTCCTCAAGATTCAGTGATGGCATTGATTTGTCCTGTGGGGAAGTGGTCGATTTATGGTCGCCAGAAGTTCAGATTACGGCCTATGAATTGGAGCGTCAAGGCATTCCACATGCTTAAGCGGTCGAAGCCATCAGAGTGAACAGCGCGTATAATAGTAACTCAACATGGAGCCACGTTGCGGGACACGCGCGCGAACGCTTTGGAACAAATGTTCGTTAATCATGGCGATTGAACCACGCGCCAGCCTAATTGCCAAAGGAGGGCCAGAGGACGGAACCGTCACTTCTCTCGGCCTTGAGGTGTTATCGTTTGACCGCTCGATGATGTCCAATATCGTTGTAGACCAGCCTGGAATATCCAGACAACATGCCTCCATTCGGGCCGACGCCTCCGGTTTTTGGATTGCCGATGCCGGCAGCCGCAACGACACCTACCTGAAACGGCAAGAAACTCGGGACAGAACCCGTGATTTTGAAAGAGGGCGACAAGATCGAGTTGGGTGGCATGGCGGCGTTTTGGGTATTTGCACCCTCCTCAATGACGTTGGACATTCTAACTGTGGGCATGACTGTGACCATAATGTTCACCGACATTGTGGAATCGACTGCGCTCACGGATCGTCTGGGAGATTCTCTGGCCCGTTCAGTGTTGCGAACCCATGACGCCTTCGTGAGACGTCAGATGAATTCCCACAATAGCACAGAGGTCAAGGCGCTCGGAGACGGATTCATGATTACTTCCCCCGTGCCAAGAGCGGCTCGGACTGCACGCTGGCAGTTCAACGCGAGCTGGCGGATTTCAATGCGTCCAATCCGACTGTCCAGGTTGGAGTGAGGATCGGACTGTCCGTTGGCGAACCCATTGTGGAAGACGCCGACCTCTTCGGTCACGCGGTGAACCTGGCAGCGAGGGTCAATGAGTTGGCCGGAGCAGGCCATGATTTATGCGTCAGAAATCGTGCAGTCCTTGTTAGCCGCCACCGGCGAGGGCAGCATGCGCGAAGCGGGAACATGTAAGCTAAAGGGAATTTCCGAACCTCAGAAAATCTTCAAGATTATGCGGCTGTGAACCGTTGCCAGTTAATTGGTGTCTCGCAATCGGGCAGATTCGGCTAAACTGCTCAACGCAACTGCAAGATCGCTCATACCTGGACCCAGTTCCGCATTGGCGCCCCGTGCCAGCGACGTGGCATGTTCGGAGAGCCGTTCGACATTGCTGATGAGGTCACGATAAGCGTAAACGATCTCGAACCGTCTTGACAGGGTTTCTTGGAACGCAGAGTTTATCTCCGTCATCTGGGACATCGCCTGCTGTATCTGTCCGTTCCCACTCCTGGACCCGCGAAACTTCGTTCTCGTGCACTTTCTCGTCGGTTCTGCGTAGTCGCTGGCTCAGCGTCGCTAGCAGATTCACCATGAGGGTTACGGCAACCTAAGGCTCGTTCTGGACAAACAGGAGGAACTTGTCGCGGTGCAACGCCAGCAGTTTGCAGTCTTGCATTGCTGTCCCGTCTGCCAAGCGGGGTCCAGCGTCGAGGGCTGACAATGCGCCGAGGACTTCGCCGCGGAGAACCTCGGCCAACCGGATTTTGTGGGCTTCCGGTGTCGATTTTTTGATCGAGACGGCGCCCTCGATTACGATGTACAGGCTTCGACCCGTCTCTTCCTGCTTGATTATTACTTCGCCTCGACGAAAGGTTTCTATCTCTGGCAAAGCCTCAATCACGGTCAACTCCCTGTCACATAGGCCAGAGAACATGGGCACGGTTTTTAGCACGTCGAAAAATGACATCAGGCGTGAGCGATTATCCTGTCGGATTCAAAACGGCAATCAGTTCCAGCAACGCGTGAGTGACTGCCCGGCTGCGAATCCTCAAACGTTGGGTAGGGTAGTTGCCAGATCGGCTGGCGACCAGATCGCCAACTGCGAAGGCCATGTGGGCGGTTCCGACCGGGCCACTGGCTTCGGTCGGCTCGACAACGAGTCCTGTGATTCCAACGCCCACATAGGATTCAAAAAAATTCTGCGCTGCCATAGCCAACGCCCCAGCCGAAGCGGACGTTGGGCTGTTCCAAGTGTTGGAAACTTCCTGAGGCACGCCGTATCGTTGCAGCGCCACGGCGTTCGAGGCGACGATGCTGCCAGCGACTACATCGGAATATCCCGGAGCTTCGTTCATGCTGCTGGTCAATAGACCTCCAGTGAAACCTTCGATAATGCCAACCGTCTTGCCTGCGCGTTTCAGAGCGTCGATCGCCTGGGTCACAGCCGTTTCGTCGTCAAGGCCCCAGATCGCGTGTCCGACGATTCGGCGTATCTCCTGTTCCATCGGCAGGATCAACGCGCGGGCCTCCGATTCGGTGGCGGCGGTGGCGATGGCTCGCAAGTGAATCCCGTCCTGCTTCGAGTAAATGCCCAGGTTTGGGTTCTCGCTCTTGAACAGGGGAGACAACATCTCATCCAGGCCGCCTTCGCTGATGCCGAACGTCTTCAGCGTGCGGGTGATTATCGCGACATCTGGATTCATGCTTCGCAGTTTTGGCGCCAATTCGTTGTCCCACATTCGAGACAACTCCCTCGGAGGGCCGGGCATCGCGATGATGACTCGGTCCCCGCGGTTCACCCACCAGCCAGGGGCGGTTCCCATCGGATTGAGGACAACTTCGGCCGAAGCTATCAGCGTGGCTTGTTTGATGTTGGTCGCGGGCATCGGCACGCCACGGCCTTCAAATTGGGCTTTGAGATTTGCCAGCAAATCGTCTTGAACGACCATCTCTTCGCCCATGACCCTGGCGATGGACTCACGGGTCAGATCATCCGAAGTTGGTCCCAGGCCTCCGGTTGTGATGGTGACGTCAGAGCGAATCCAACCGCGCTTAATCACCTCATGGAGTCTGTCGGGATCGTCCCCAACCTTTGTGACCCACCGGACCTCAACTCCGATCTTGGCAAGCTCTGCCGCAAGGTAGCCGGAGTTAGTGTCCACGATCTCGCCCATCAGTATTTCGGTTCCGATTGAGATTATTTCAGCGTGCATATATGGATCCCATCGTGTGTGTTGAATCGTGCAGTCGAAGCTGGGGGCGTCCAGAGCGTGTCCTCTGGCGAAGTATATCCTGCTCAATTCCGAGAAACGACGAAGATCGATCGGGCAGGCATTTTGACTGCGGCTCAATCGGACGAGTCAATGGGTTCGAGGCGAGGGCGTTAGCCGGTTGGCTTAGTGTTTGTCCCGAGAACAGAGCCACTGATGTCGCCATAAGGAGTGTCCTCTAAGAGCGAGTACATCATTTCTGTCCATTTAGCATCCAGCTTGAGAACTGCGTTGATAACTGCGTCGGACGCCGACGTCGCATAATAGTGTCGCCCATCATCGGTTTTGTCACCCATGCGGAACAGGACTCCGTCGATGAACGACGTCCCTCTTTCAGTGGTGCCTCTAAATCTGATCTCTATTGATGGTCCATTGTCTTCGATGCCCCAGCGAGTATAGTCGCGGTCTTCATTCCGTGGAATTTCCACCAGCACCTCGGGCGGCCCAACCATATATGGGTAAAATTCCGCGAATTTATCGGCATCTAGAGGTCTGTTTTCGTCATCGATAGCCAGATTTCGGGCGACCCATTCTCCGTCTTCCTTTTGAATTCTCAGGACAGCCCCTTCCTCGTCGCCATCATCGCCCAAAAATACGTTGACCTCATCAATCTCGGAGAACTCACGTTTGACGAACCACTTCGGTATCGGAGGCTCATCAGCTAGACGACCGAGAACGTCGCCCCATGATTTGGCGATTAGAAATAGTTGAGGGAATCCGGTGACTTGGGCGTAGTTGAAACTTCCGTCTGCGGTGGCGTCGCCGAGCCTGAAGTTGATATTTCGGTTTGCGGTAAGCCCGACGTCAACTATCAGTTGCGGCGCGTCAAGGCCGTACTCTGCTGGGTCATCGATAACAGCCCGCACAGTGGAGAAGTCCCGTTTGGTCTGAGGTCCGCTCAGCAATAGCACGATGCCGCCCCATCGGAAGTGATCTGGCGGGATTCCGGCAGGATCATCGAAGACCCAAGTGTGGGGCTCCGGCCTGTGGAAGCTGACTTGATTGTCTAGGTGAGACACATCAATGGAGTTTACGTCATCGTAAGATACCTGATAGAACCAGGGTGGGTCGTCCTCTTTCTCTTCGGTTTTCTCGAAGGGGTTGATATACACGACGACTGCCGCGCTTACTGCTATCAAGACCAAAAGGACCGTTGCTTTCCAGTTCATTCCGCCGCCTCTTTACCTTCGCCTCCACCATACGATGGTGCTGAGTATCAACATGATGATAGGAGGCACAAACCAGCTAGACCATTTGATGAAGTCTCGTTCACGCTGGTTAACTACCAACTCTCGGAAGGGGACGAGTTTGGGCCTGATCGAGATGAGTTCGGTGTCATCAGCAAGCCAATTCACCGAATTTAGGAAGAAGTCGGCGTTGTCACTGCTGAAGAAGAAGCTATTTCTGACAAAGTCTGAATCCGTGAATACGATTAATTTGGCCAGTTTGTTCTCGGTTCTGACAGGTTGAAGGTCCAGAGTGCCGGCAGCTTGAATCACGGCAACGACATCCAGCGGGCCTGCGGGGTCGATTCCTGGGTTGAACTCGACGTTGTCAGGATTCGTCTCCAGCCAACTAGCCGGAGTTGTTAACGCCAGCGGGGTGTATGTGATAAACGCTGGCAAATCCTCTGGCTCGACAAGTAGGCTTAGAGCGGTGGCGTCTGGAAAGAAAACCACGTCCAAATCGTCAACGATAGGCACTCCGGTGAGGCTGTTGGGAACGAACTGACCGTTCGTGCGCTGGAACATTGGAGTCGATATTTCGCCGCCGACGTTGCTCACGACGTCGACTACGCTCTCATTGAAAATCTGGAGTCCCCACCGGTTGATGAACTGTCGATAGGTCGTAGGCACTGGCGGGTCCAGTAGCATGATAATGCTGCCGCCATCCAGCATGTATTCCGTCAACGCGTCAAGCTCTTCGGCGCTGCTGAGGTTTTGTTCCGGCCCCGCGATTACCACAACGGCGGCGTCGCTGGGCACGCCGTCGGGCTGTTCCAACAGATTCAGCGGACGAACGTCATAGTTATCTCTCTGCATGCCTTCGATGGCGAAGTCGAAGCCCTTCGAGTCAACCTCGCCGGTCGTCGGACTGCGTGTGATTGATGCCTCTTTGTGACCAGTGAGGAAGTACACCCGTTTTTGCTTAATTCCGGTGGCGATCAGAATCCCGGTCACGAAATCCTGCTCGTTTAGACCGAACGTGCCTTGCTGGCTACCCTGATCAATGTCCTCGAACACCACAGTTGGATAGTCTTGAACGTCGTATTGAGTGGCGATGGATCGTTCCAACTCAGGATCAACGAAACGATAAGTGAAATTGGGGCTTTGACGGCTGAACTCATTCAAGAGGTCCTCCGCTTGCTGCTCGGCGAACGAGGTCGCGCTGTTGTCAGGAATGAAGAAGGCGTTAGCCCTAACTGGCCGGTCTAGGTTTTTGAGAATCTGCTCCGTCTGCGCAGATAGAGTAAAAACACGGGTCGCTGTGACGTCGAAGCGATTGGAGGTCAAATAGAACAGGTAGTTCAAAAGCACCACAATGGCGAAAAACGCGACGGTCATCACCACTATGTTTGTCCCGTAGCGGCCTTGCCTGCCTCCCATAAATATCGCTACGGCGCGGGGTGACAGCACCAAAGCCACGAACATCATGACGAGACCGATTATCAGGACCGCAATTCCGAAGTTGCGAAGCTCGTCGATCGCCAGCACCAAGATAATGCCAGCCAAAGACGCGGTCACGCCGACTACGCCGGAGATCGCGCTCCAAAATCCCGATGATCGCGCCGATCCGAGGAATGTTTCTACAATTAGGGTTCGATTAGATTCTTGATTCGCCAATTACCGCCACCTGCGCGTCTCCATAGATCTGATGGTAAGGAACAAAAATACCGCTGTGATCGAGAGGAAGTATACGACGTTCGCGGTGTCGATTACCCCTCGTGTAAAGTCAGTTACGTGGGCGTTGAGTGATAGGCCGTTCAGCACGTCCGCCGCGACGCCGCTCACCAACGAGCCGACCCTGTCTACGAAGGACAGCATCAACAACACGGCGATGCCGACCACCGCCGCTACGATCTGGTTGGCAGACAGAGACGATCCCAATAACCCGACTGCCAATGCCGCCGCCCCGTGCAACATGAGTCCGAGATAGCTACTTAGCACCGGACCGGTGTCTGGCTGCCCAAACACGTAAAGCAAAAGCACGTAGTAAAGCGTGAGAATTATCGTCGCGGAAAACATAATCAGGCTGGCAATGTATTTCCCCAGAACGACCTCCCAGTCGCGTACAGGGGCAGTCATCAGAAGTTCAAGCGTTCCCAGCTTTTGTTCCTCTGCCAATAGTCGCATGGTCAGAAGCGGGGCCAGGAACACTATGAAGAAGCTGGCCCAGTTCACGATGCCTCGGACGCTGGCCTCTGCGAAGGGCGACGTGACGTCGAATACGAAGAAAATACCTGTGAGAGACAGGAACATCGCACCGACGATGTACGCAGCCGGCGTCGAAAAGTAGCCTTTTATCTCTTTCCATGCGACGGTGAATGTGTTCATTCGGCGCTTGCGTCCTCTTGTGTGGGGTCTACTTGTTGAATCAATTCGTCCTCGGTAGTGAGCCGGAGGAATATCTCCTCAAGCGACATTATCACCCCGTCGAGTCTCAGAAGACCCCACCCGGAGTTTATGACCGTAGAAGCCAGTTCCGCCCGAATTTCGATGCCAAGTTCAGACTGAACGCGGTAGCGGGGCACAGAGCCTGGTTGGCCTTCGAGCCTGACAGCCTCGCGCACTCCCTCGACTTGCCCCAATGCGACCAGCACATCCTGCTGAGGGCCTTTTACATCCAGGTCCACGCGCTCGCTGCCGACGAGTCGTTGAGCCAGATTCTCGGGAGTGTCCTCGGCGATGATCTGGCCCTCGTGAATGATAATAACCCGTTCACAGATCTGGCTGACCTCCGGGAGGATGTGGGTGCTGACAATCACGGTATGCTCGCCGCCCAGATTCTTGATGAGCTGTCTGGTTTCGACGACCTGGATTGGGTCGATTCCGATGGTCGGCTCATCCAGAACCAGCACATCGGGTTCATGCAAAATGGCCTGGGCAATGCCCACACGCTGTCGGAATCCTTTGGATAGCTTTGAGATTATTGTGCTGTAGTAATCGCCGAGGTTGCAAATGTCGATTACTTCAGAGATTCGCTGGTTTATGTAATCACGAGACATGCCCCTGAGCCTGCCCATGTACTCGAGATAGTCTTTGATGGTCATGTCCGTGTAAAGGGGCACGGTCTCGGGAAGGTATCCGATGTGCTTACGGGCCTCCAGAGAATCAGTCACTATATCGTAACCGGCGATTGTGACGTTGCCGTCGGTGGGTGGCATGAACCCGGTGATGATTTTCATTGTGGTAGATTTGCCGGCGCCGTTCGGCCCGAGGAACCCGAGTATCTCTCCAGGTTCGACTCTGAAGGAAATGTCGGAAATCGCCGGGAACGCCCCGAACATCTTGGAGACGCCGTTTACTTCAATCATCTATTGGTCCAATTCATGGCTCACCGGAAACCTACCGGACAATTTTACTCAATCTGTTCTACGAACGTCGCATTCGCGAGGATTCGTAATCTGCGACGCGCTGACAGTTAGATTCTGGTTGAAGGGGCGCGACCCCCCTGTGAATCCGCGCTTGCCAACCATAAAATGAGCGAACCGCAGTTTTCACCACACCCCGGCAAACTTAACGGATTCTAAACCATCGGCGCCTTGTGTATCAAGGTGTGTTGTGCGGCGTTGGAGACAATGTTACTCTTGATTGTCCGTGAGACGACAAATTCTATTCAGGATTGACGCATTTGCATCTGGTAGTAGATGGGCACGGCGGCGACGCCAAAGCCCTGCAGGACAGTGACCTCATATACACTTTTTTGGACACGCTTCCAGACCAGATTGGCATGACCAAAATGATTCCTCCGCAAGTGTACACCTACCACGGTCAGAAGCCTCAGGACTGGGGTGTTTCAGGATTCGTATTGATCGCCGAAAGCCACATCAGCGTGCATACGTTCCCTGATCGTCAACATATCAACGTCGATATTTTCTCGTGCAAATCCTTCGATGCCGACGAATGCGTGAAGGCCGTGGAAACAGCGTTTGGTTTGACTCGCGTCAAGACAAAAATACTGGAGCGCGGCCTGGAGTACATGAACGACCATGAAGCGTATTCTGGGATGGTGAGAGAGCGAATTGGCATAGCCCCGCCTACGAACATTGGGCATGCACGAACTTAGAGGTGGGCAGTCTGGACTTGGCCCGTTCCAATGGGACACATTTCTTGACACGCCTCCTGATGAAGCCCGCTACGAGGATGCCGGATTCGTGGTGCTTTCAATCCCTTTCGACGGCACCACGTCATTCAGGTCTGGCACCCGCGACGGGCCTTCGGCAATTATTGCGGCGTCGGGGCAACTCGAAGATTACGACATCGAACTGGGCGTCGATATATCCCTAGCCGGGATACACACGGTGCCAGAGTTGGTCCCGAATCTCAGTTCGATGGATGCCCTGTTTGGTCAGGTGGATCGGTTGACGACCCAGGTCATATCAGACGGAAAAATCCCGGCTCTGCTTGGCGGGGAGCACACTGTCTCCATCGGAGCGGTCACCGCGTTGGCGCGTCGGTATCCTGACATTGCGGTGCTGTATCTGGATGCTCACGGAGACTTACGGGACGAATACATGGGCACCCGTTGGGGACATGCCTCTGTGGCTCGAAGATTGATGGAGATTTGTCCAGTCACCCACGCAGGTGTTCGCAGCCTCAGCGCTGAGGAGCATCGATTCATCGCAGATGAAAGCCTGAACGTGAATCTCTGGCCGCCAAATTCTTCGATGGATGAGTACGCTCGCGCGATAATCGACGATCTGCCTTCTACGATCTATGTGAGCATAGACCTCGATGTTTTGGACCCTTCGATCATGGCTGCAGTCGGAACGCCCGAACCAGACGGAATGTTGTGGCAAGACCTGGCTCACGTCCTGCGCCTGGTTTGCGAGGCGAAGCGAGTAGTCGGGTTCGATCTCGTAGAGCTTGCGCCCGCCGAGGGGCCAGAGGCGTGCGCTTACACCGCGGCCAAGCTGACATACAAGTTGATGGGTTATATTTCAACTTTGATGCCCCGGCTAGGCGCGTGCTAGAATACTTTTGATTACGATGATGAGCCAATGCGCAGTTCATATCCACGAGCCACAAAACACGAAAGGTAACGGCCATGGGCCTATCTGAGCGCCTGATTTACATGGATCATGCTGCCACAACTGCAGTTAGGCCAGAGGCGTTGGAGGCCATGCTGCCATACTTCGGCGTCAGCTTCGGCAATCCTTCAAGCATTTACACGCTCGCTCAAGAAGCCCGTAACGCTGTCGATGATGCCAGGCAAACAATCGCCGGATTGATTGGGTGCCGCATCAGTGAGTTGATTTTCACCAGCGGAGGCACTGAGTCGGACAATACAGCGCTGAAGGGCGTCGCATTCGCGTTGAGAAACGTTGGCAACCATATCATCACAACCGCCATCGAACATCACGCGATACTGCACACCTGCCACCAGTTGGAACAGTTTGGGTTCGACGTGACCTACCTGCCGGTGGACAGGCACGGATTGGTGGATCCGGACGATGTCGCGAAGGCTATCACGGATCGCACGATACTCGTCAGCGTGATGCTGGCAAACAACGAGATTGGAACCATCGAGCCAGTGGCGGCAATCGCCCGGACCGTGAAGCAAGAAGCCCGCCGTCTCGACAGGAACATACTAATGCACACGGACGCTGTTCAAGGGGCTGGATTCCTGGACCTAAATGTCCGAGAATTGGGCGTTGATCTCATGAGCCTGTCGGCCCACAAGTTTCACGGACCAAAAGGCGTTGGCGTGCTTTATGTCAAGCGGGGAACTCCCTTTGAGCCTCAGATGATGGGCGGCGGCCAGGAACGCGAGCGGCGGTCTGGCACGGAGAATGTTCCGGGAATCGTCGGCATGGCGGAAGCGTTTCGGCTGGCTTGTCAGGAACGTGAGACGACGGCGGCTCGATGCGTTGCGATGCGAGACAGGATCATAGAGGGCCTCCAGGATCGCGTGGAACATGCTCACCTCAATGGGCATCCCGTCGAGAGGCTCCCGAACAATGTAAATATCTCTTTCGAGGCCGTAGAGGGCGAGCCTATACTACTGGGCCTCGACTTTGCTGGGATCAGCGCTTCCAGCGGAAGCGCGTGTTCGTCGGCCTCGCTCGAACCTTCTCATGTGTTGCTGGCTATCGGTCTTGCCGCAGAACTGGCGCAGGGGAGTGTTCGTATTACTCTCGGTAAAGACAATACCGACGAAGAGGTTGATTATATGCTGTCGGTGATACCAGACCTTGTTAATCGACTGAGGGCCATGCCCTCGCTATCAGGTGTTCAGTAAATATGATTCGATTGTTGTCGACGAAACTTCGCGATTCGGCCCATTATGTAAATCGCGAACGCTCAACAAACCAGCATACCCTCAAGGCTTCCAAGGCGTCCGTTTTGACATTAGTCCTCGTGTTGATGGCGATGATGGTCGTGGCTTGCAACAGCGCGCCGGATGTGCATCTTGCGCGAGGACGAAGTATCGAAATTCAGGTGAGCAGGCCTGTGGTCAAGACCAAAATGTCATTTCTCGATGATGAAGGAAAGCATCGTGTCGTGCGTCCCAGAGCGTCAAATCGCCAGCTTGCGATGGTCGAAATCGCTGTTGTGAACCGCACAAGCACGGTCATGCCTTTATTGATTGACGAAGAAGCTGCAGAACTTGGTGACAGGCGCGGCAAACGCATCGAGGCGCTCGATCCGTTCGTTAATTCCCGTGTAGTTGAGGCGGCTGATCCTAAAGAGGATGAGTTTGCTCCGTTGCTCTGGGGCGAAGTTCAATTGGACAGAGATTTCCAGGTGAAGGGGTGGATGATTTTCGACGTTCCAAAAGGTCTCACACTGGGCTCGGTATTCTGGAACGAGATTGAAGAGATCATCGCTGACTATGTTAACTATTTCGATCGCGGTTAAAAAACCTACACGCTACACGATAGATCCCGCATCGAATATAATGAGTGACAGAATCGTCTCTCTTGTATTTGAACCCCATTGGAGGAACTAATGGCTCACCCTATTGATATCACCGACGACAGCTTCAACGCAGAAGTAGTCCAATCTGACACCCCGGTGTTGGTGGACTTCTGGGCTGAATGGTGTGGCCCGTGCAAAATGATTGCGCCAATCGTCGAGGAACTGGCCGAAGAATTTGGCGACAAGATCAAATTCACGAAACTTGATGTGGACGCCAACCCGCAGTCGGCCATGAACTTTGGGATTCGCGGTATCCCCACCCTGCTCATTTTCAATGGCGGCAAGCCTGTTGAGACGGTGGTGGGCGCAGTGCCCAAGTCCGTCCTCAAAAAGAAGCTCGACGCGGCTCTGGCTAAGTAACCTGAGTAATTAGATACGGGAGGCTCGCTGATGGGCCTCCCGTATCTGTTATACTGACTCACGCACTCCCAATTTGAGTGACAGGCATGATGCGGTAATCCGTGTCATGTTTTTTTAGCGCCAATAATTTGTCGATAGACCTTAGCGACTAACTTTGAATGTCTCGTCTGAGGCGTTCTGCCATGACATGCACACGGGAGCGGATGGGGCCTGGTGGCTCCTGCGGTCTTCAACACCGTTGGCGGCAACCCTGCGGTTGGCGCGGTGGGTTCGACTCCCTCTCGCTCCCGCCAGACGTTTGTTCCTCATAGCGTCTGTTTGTATGCGTCTTCGTTCGCGCCGCCCCCGGCTTGCGTCGAAACGCGTCTGGCGGTCGCGGATCTGAGCAAGAAGGTTCTATTGCCACACAAGCCTTGTCCTATTTAGGCCGACAAGTCTGCCCACATATCACTGAAATCAGGCCGTCCGAACTCCATAAAACCTGATACCCTCTGCATGGGAGCACGGAGTAAGGGGCCAAACAGATTTGGTGGTTTACTGCGACGAGTTATTGGGGCTAACTCGTGTTATTTCTGAGCCCATGTTGTCCATATTCTGAATACGGAACCTGAAATCATCATATGTTTGAGGAAGATGAACCGATGGAGGAGTGGGCCATGACGAATCTGATATCCAACGATCCTAGAGAGATAGTGGCAGAACATCTCGAAACGCTCAGAGCATATGCCACAAAAGTCCTGGTCAACGACGAGCAGCTAACCGAGGAAGAATTGGCTGATAAGGCTGACCGATTTGAGGAGCTTCAGACGCTGTGCGCTTCCTTCGACGTTACTGAGAAAGAGATTGTCACCCTTGTCCTGAAACAGATGATGCGTGAACCGAAGAGATGCGGTTGTCCAACCTGCCTCGCGCGAAAGGGGTTTAGTGACGGAAAAGCTTAAATCGGATTACCCTGGTTCTCGCGGTCACGATATTGCTGTGGAACAGTAGTGACGTAGGACGGATCGGCCTTGCAGCCGAATGAATATATCGTTCGTATGAGTCACGCGTTGCGTGAGTGGCAAAATGTCTGGGCGGAAACGATCAGGCGGGCCACAGAATAACTGAATAGAGGCGGCAATTCTGCCGCCTCTATTCAGTTCCGAGAACGTTCGTCGAGGATTAGCTCTTCGCCAACAAAATCCTCAGCACATCAGGAGCAGCCTGTGCAGCTTTTTCGCGGATTCCGGCTTCGTCGAGGCTTCCCAAAGGGTGGGGGAGGACAACGTACGGGTAGTCAGGGATTCCGCCGAGTTTCGCCATCGCGTCTGCGCTCGTTACGAACGGCTCTGTGCAGATTACTGCGGTGGGAACGTCGCTGCGCTCGAAGGTGATTCCGTCGTGCACACTGCACGACGAGCAGGACCCTCAATCGCCGGAGGAGGTGATGATTACGTCGCACTCCGCCGCCATCTCCTCAGCCAGGGGAGGTGGGCACGGCCTGGAGGCATTGCCTTTGTTTCGCGCCATAATCGCTTTGAACTCGTATCGATCTGCCAGCACATCGCTGATGGCTTCGAGCAACTCCACCGAGTTGCGCTTGCCGTTAGCCAGCAGTCCGATAACCTTGCCATCCAGCGTGTCGGGCCTTTGAGCCACAACTGCGTGCGCTGGGATGGGTTCTACGGTTGGGTCCAGCACGGCCAACCTGGTTGCGGTCGTCATCATCGAACCTCCCTAGAATGATTCAGAAGTCTTCGTGATTGTTAAAACTGAATCCGTTTCGTGACCGAGCGAGTCCCATTACCCGCGGTCCACAGCGGTATTATACTAGAAAACGCTCCGGCTGCGCCGCCTGCAACCAGCACATTGATATTTTCAGGTTTGGATGCCGTTGAGATCATCTGAGAACTGTCGTCGCTCTCTGGAAGAACCTGACCCTCCGCTCTCCATTCGGCCTCTGTGCGTTGGGCAAGCTCGAACAACGTCTGTTTCACCTGGTTTTTGGTCCACCCGGCGGCTCTGAAATGTCCGATATGCTCAGGGCAAAGCACGATGTTCAACTCTCCGTGTCTGGCGCCGATGGCGAACATCCCGTCTCGGAAGCTGTTCAGGATATCCCGCGGCGACTCGCTCTCGTGGTTCGCAACCTGAATCCCCGACAGCGCAGCGAATATTGTCACCGCGCTTTCGTTTTCGGATAGACCACGCTCGACGTGCAGCGGTTCCCACGGACTCACATTGGTATCCTCGGCCATGCACCAGGTGTACTTGCCGGGATGGCCCAGAGTTGCCTTGTCGATCTCCCCAGAAGAAGAGCCGGTGGCGTTGATAATTACGAGCCTGATGGCGCGCCCGATGGTAGCGTTTGCGCGATGGCCCGGGCCGAACACGCTCACGCCGGAGTTGATGCCGATTTCAGAGACCACCGGCCCGCCCACTACCATCAGAACCGCCGCGCCCATTGTGCTGGCCGTGATCGCGTGGAGATTAAATTCCGGTTCGCACATCGCTTCAACAGCCGTGGCGACGACAGGGAAGTATTCTGGACGACACCCGGCCATCACTGCGTTGACCGCGACCTTTTCGGCGGTTATCACGCGTCCTTTCGTTGGCTCGGCGCCGATAACATCGGAGGGCGAGCGATGGGCCGCGTCAAGAAACTCACGCACTAGGTCTTGAGTAGGCGGGACGATTGGAAGACCGTCGGTCCAACCTCGGCCAAAGTAGTCTTCTATAACTTGTGAGGCGTCGTCAAATTCCAGTATTCGAGATGTCAAGTTGGTCATTTCTGGCCTTTGCCTCCGATGGTGTTGGCTTCGTCAAGCGATGTTGAGATTGGCCCGTAACTTAATGGAACGATTCTGAATTTGCAACCGAACGCTGATATGGCCCGCGTTTGGTGCCGTTGATTGGACAGGCCTTGATAGCGTATCGAGGCTCAGAGTTCGCTTGTGCTTAAATTGGCGGTCAGAGCCTAGGGACGCCTAACGCTAACACCGGACACGAATTGGATGACAGAAAAGCTATCGAGAGTTCAGCCTGTCGACGTTGCCTGAAAGGACGGAAAGCCTAAATTAGTTCATCCCAGCGAACAAGAATTTGCCCAGATTCTTGACTTCTATGGTCTGCATTTTGAGTATGAGCCTCGGTCCTTCCCACTTCGTTGGGATGACGAAAACGACAAGATACTCGAGATGTTCACTCCTGATTTCTACTTGCCAGACGTTGACCTGTACCTCGAACTCACCACGATGAATCAGAGCCTCGTCACCCACAAAAACCGAAAGATCAGGTTGATGCATGAGCTTTACCCTGAGGTTTCGGTAAGGCTGCTTTACCGCAAGGATTTCCACAGGCTGCTGGCGAAGTTTGGTTTCGGGCCGTTGATCGAGTCGGGCGTTGAGGGCATCGATCGCGTGCTTCTGACTGAGCGACAAATTAACCAGAAGGTCTAAGAGCTTGGCAAACGCATATCGCGGGATTACGCCCTGAAACAGCCGGCCCTGGTAGGGGTGCAGCGCGGCATGGTGTGCTTCATGGCAGATCCGATGCGAAAAATGCCATTGCAGTTGATGATGGATTTCATGTCGATTTCGGATTACGGTGGAATCGGTCTTCCGCACTTGGATGGCCGACATCGACACCGAAGAGGGCAGGCGAATGCTGATCGAGCGTTCCCCGTTGACCCATGTTCAAAAAACCGCTTCTGATCGGTCACGGCGCCAACGATCCCAGAGTCAAGCAGGCTTAGTCTGATAAAATCGTGGCGACGATGAACGAGAATGGAATCCCAGTCACGTATGCGCTCTACCCGGACGAGGGTCATGGGTTCGCGCGCCCAGAGAATAATCTGTCATTTATGGCAATTACGGAAGCGTTTCTATCTCGGACTCTGGGAGGACGACTAGAGCCAATTGGCGAAGCGTTTAACGGATCGTCCGTGAGAATCCTCAACGGTGGAGACGAAATCCCCGGACTGGATGGCGTTGTGGTTGACTCAGAGTGACCCTGGACGTACCTTAGAATCCGAAATCGAACCCACTCAGACCAACTTGGAGAAACAGATTTGACTACAAATGCCCCCACGATTACGAACATCATCAAAACTGAAGCCCGGTCCTCCCGAGGCATGGTAGCCACGAAGGACGTTCACGCAACCCAGGCAGGATTGGAGATACTGGAGCAAGGCGGCAATGCTGTCGACGCCGCGGTCGCTGCCTGTCTGGCTGTTGGCGTTGTGGAGCCAGCGTCCAGCGGAATCGGCGGCGGCGGATACATGGTCTTCCAAGTGGGCGATCAGGGAGGCGTCATAGGCTTCCCGATGCGCGGATCGCTGGACGCCAGGCCAGATATGTACGAATTGACGGGCGAACCGACGGTTGGGAATTTCGGATGGGCCGGCGTTGTCAACTCCGATAATCTGGAAGGTTACCGGTCAATCGCAACCCCTGGAGCGGTGGCAGGGCTGTGCGAAGCCCATCGACGGCTGGGAAAACTTCCGCTAGAGGTTGTGGTCGCTCCCGCGGTGCGTTTGGCGCGCGATGGTTTTGCTCCGGGATGGCACAACATTTACTCGATGGGAACGCAGATCGACAAGCTATTTAGGTATGAAGAGCTCCGGCGGGTTTTCATGCCAGACGGAAGATTGCCCGTTGGCGATGTCGCAACCCCTCCCAATCTGAAGCAGCCGGAGCTGGCCGACGTCCTTGGCGCCATCGGGAAGGGCGGCCCAGACGCTTTCTACAAAGGTGACGTGGCGAAGGCCATTGTAGCCGATGTTCAAGCCAACGGCGGAACGCTGTCCGAACGAGACATGGCCGAATATAAACCCTTCGTTTGGGACGGAGGCTTGGAGTTTGGCTATCGTGGCCACACCGTGCGGGTTCCGCCCTTTGCCAGCGCAGGATTGACAAGCGCGATGACACTGAAACTGCTTAACGGTTTCGATATTGCGTCGATGGGCCACAATTCTGTCGAGATGCTTCATGCGTTCATCTACGCGGCGAGGCTAGCGTACGCAGACAGGTTCGAGTACATGGCCGACCCCGAATTTGCAGATGTCCCGTGGAAAGGTATGGTCTCCGATGCATACACGGATATTCGACGGGCCGGGATAGACGCTTCGACTTTGGGCGGCATCGCCCCAGGCGACCCCTGGGCGCTAGAAGGACGGAGGCCAACGGAGATACTGGAATCGAGCGCGCCGGCTTTGGATCGGGGCACAACCCATCTGTGCGTTATAGACGGAGAAGGCAACGGCGTATCATTGACGAACACCGTTATGTCAGGGTTTGGTTCTGGCATCATCCCCAAGGGAAGCGGGGTGGTTATGAATAATGGCATGATGTGGTACGATCCCGTGCCTGGCCGAGTCAACTCCATAATGCCCGGCAAGTTCCCGTTGAACAACATGACGCCCGCTCTCGTGCTGGATGATCGCGGCGTGAAAATCGCCGTAGGCGCGTCTGGTGGCCGAAGAATAACCAACTGCGTGACTCAACTGATCGTTAAGATGGTTGACTTCGGCATGGGGCCGCAGGAATCGATAGACTCGCCCAGGGCGGATTGCAGTCTGCCAGCCACGAGCATCGAC
>ENA-ORDI01000092-ORDI01000092.1-marine-metagenome-genome-assembly--contig:-NODE-92-length-59205-cov-7.518857_pt1 | contig 59205 bp, 55 predicted proteins | sample MGYA00248628_ERZ508525 | MGnify/ENA primary metagenome ERZ508525 (study PRJEB26195, sample SAMN05422138) | marine metagenome | isolation source: East of Porto Seguro, South Atlantic Ocean | place: Atlantic... | reverse complement strand
ATCACGTCGGAGAAAGTGCTTGCCGCACTGAATAAAAAGTGACCTCGCCACTGTTCCCACTAGGCGGCCCAAGATGAACGTCAGTGGATATCTGCTGCCATTCCCAGATCCTGGCGCTGCCGATATGATGAGCGACCATCTGGAGCAGGTGGTCCAGGCCAACGGCCCAGGAAAGATAATCGTTACCACATGTCTTCCCGAGACTTCGACGAATGGGTTAGAGAATCCCTCCGGGTCTGTTGGTCAATCTGCCCGAAGGAAGTTGGAATTCTTTAGGCTGGAAGACAGAGAGTGGGTATTCCTTTACGGTACAACGGTCGATGGCGGCCGGGAGCCGAAAAAAGTGGTCTTGGAAGTCCAGGCGGCCGGAACCATCAGATGCACGTTAACGAACATGAGCGGCAGGGAAGGCCAGTTTTTTCTGGAGTGCAGTTTTGAACTCGAGGAGGCGCAGTAACCCCTTCCCGGGCACCCTCTCTGCAACTGACTACGATTTCCAAACCTGAAGCAGAGGCCCCCACTAATTTCCGACGATCCACGACCGTGATCCACAATCCTCCGGAAGGTTTCGAGACTGGAACAGCTACACGTCGCTTGACAAGATCACGCCACAAACAATATCATAGAATAGTATTTTATATAGCTATTACTATTGTAATTTAAGATATACTCCATCGTAACTGAGGGTCACCATGGTCGTCAGAGTAAGCAACGCTCCTGCCGGCTTGGACCACTAGCAAGTACCCTTCCTCGGCGCGGCTTGATGGTCCGGCTTCCTCATTACCGTTTCTAGACACCATCACCTTTCGATAGGACGTTCTTTGCTTGCAGACTGACAGACCCGAAATCCAGGCGCCAACCGTCGGCGTGGAGACCGAGACTCCGACATCTGAAGGAGCAGTGAACGTTCCGGAGGCCCCTGCTCCGAGGCCGGTCACAGCAGCCCGGCCGGCACGCCGGGCCACAAAGAGGGGCTGGAAACAAACCTTCGACTCCCTTTCAAACACGCACTTCCGCCACTTCTGGCTGGGAATGATGGTGATGATGGGGGCCATGCAGATGCAGATGATGGCCCGGGGCTACCTGGTCTACGACTTAACAAACCAGAACGCCGCTATCCTTGGGCTGGTCAACGCCGCCACCGCGCTCCCCATATTGGTCCTTGCGCTGTTTGGCGGAGCGCTGGCCGACAGGATTGAGCGCAAGCGCATCGTTCAGGTTGGGCAAGGCGGCGCAGCCATACTTGCGGTGTTCATTGCCATTACCATCTCCGTGGGCAGCGTCACGTGGTACCACCTCCTCGGCGCGTCGATAGTCCATGGGTCCCTCATGGCGCTGCTGATGCCGGCCCGGCAAGCCATGATCCCTCAGTTGGTTGGCAAGGAGAAGCTGGGCAACGCCATGGCCCTGAACGCGGCCGGCATGAGCTTGACCACGCTGATGGCGCCGGCTCTAGCGGGGGGCTTTACGCGCTGATAGGTCCGGATGGCGTGTACTACGTCATCGGTGGGATGTTAGTGGGCGCGATGCTATTAACTGGACTGCTCCCCAAATCCACCGCGGAGCCCACCGACAAAAGAACGACGGTGCTTGGCGACATCAAGGACGGACTCTCTTACATCCGGCGTACCCGCATGGTCTTTGTCTTGTTATGCCTGGGATTGGCCACCACCATGCTGGCCATGCCCTTTAGGTTCTTGCTGCCGGTATTCGTGGTTGACATATACCACAAAGGACCGGAGGCGATGGGGCTATTGGTGAGCCTCATGGGATTAGGCACCTTGATCGGCTCACTGTTTATCGCCGGACTGGGCCGGTTTCACCGGGGGCTGTTGCTCATCGCGGGAAGCTTTATGACCGGCTTTGCTTTGTTGCTAGTATCCATATTCCCGGTATACGCTATTGCCTTGGGACTCATGGTTCTTCTCGGCCTGGGAGACGCCGGCCGAAGGGCGCTGAACCAAGCCTTGGTGATGGAAATCTCCGAGGAACAGTACCGCGGCCGGGTATGGAGCGTCTTCATGATGAACTTTGGGCTCATGCCTTTGGGCGTTTTGCCTGCGGCCCTGGTAGCCGAATATTTTGGCGGTCAAGTCGCCATCGGCATCCTGGCCGGGCTGATGCTTCTCGTCTCGGCCGTCGTCTTAATCACCCACAAGCAACTCCGTCAGTTCCAGTAACAGAGGAACGATCGTCCCCATTTCGTTCGCGCCTGCTCACGTCTTCGGATCTAGCGATCCCTATTCGCCGATGGTGTTCATAACAGGCTATACTACCGTCGATCAAATCAACATTATCGTGGCTGTAACCCCATTCCCCTGAGCTTTTAACCCGTGTAGAGGAGTTGCTATCGATGGAACTATTGGTAAACGGAGAATCGTACGAGGTGGACGTGGACGAGGAGACGACTCTTCTTGCCGTCCTGCGCCACGACCTGGGATTGACCGGCACCAAATATGGGTGCGGCGACGGAGATTGCGGAGCCTGCACGGTCTTGATTGACGGCGAGTCGAAGAACTCTTGCATCACTCCAGTGGAAGCGGCGGCAGGGCGAGAGGTTACTACCATCGAAGGTCTAGCCAAGGGCGGCAATCTCCATCCGGTTCAAGAAGCATTCATCGAACACACGGCGTTCCAGTGCGCTTTCTGCACGCCGGGATTCATCATGAGTGCGGTAGCTTTGCTATCGCGCAACCCTCAGCCCGACGATCGGCAGATCCGAGCGGCTCTGACCGGCAACATCTGCCGCTGCGGCACCTACGTACGTATCCTGCAGGCGGCCAAGGCAGCCGCCGAGCGGATGGGCCAAGAAGGAGGAAAGTGATGACAACGATCAGTGAACTTCACGAGGATGCCGCGCTCGTCGTTACCGGTCCCCCTCAATGGGCCGGTGGGCTTGAGCTTCGCGAGCCACCCGGACCGGAGGCGACTTTGCTGGTAATGGACCGGCAAGGCGGCGCCACCGCTTTCTCCGGCAAAGTGGAATACGGCCAGGGCATCCGCAGCGGATTTTCCCTCGCTGTCGCTGATGAACTGGACCTGCCACTTGATTCGGTTCGCATCATTTTGGGCGATACCGCTCTGGTGCCTTATGATCGAGGCACCGTTGGCAGCCTGTCGACGATGACGCTGGGTATGCAGCTCCGGCGGGCGGCCGCAACAGCAAGAGGCGCGCTCATCACCCTCGCCGCGGAGCATTGGTCGGTTGAAGAGGCCAGTTTGGCAACAAGCGAGGGCCAAGTCTTCGTAAGCGGCGAGCCAAGCCGAAGAGTCTCCTACGCTGAGCTACTGCAAGGAAAAGACCTTCGGCTGCCTATTCTCGAAGACACGGCCACCAAGCGGGCCGAGGATTTCGTCTTCATGGGTAAGGACGCGACGCGTACCGATGCCCTGGCCAGGGTCACCGGCCAAGCCAAGTACTCGCATGACATCGTCGTAGATGGCATGCTCCACGGCAAGATCCTGCGCGCCCCTTCCTATGGCGCCACTCCCCAGCAGATTGATACCGCTGGGGCCGAACGCATTCCCGGCTTTGTCATTCTGGTACGAGATGGGGACTTCGTCGGTGTGGTGTGCGAGCGCGAAGATGCCGCCGAACAAGCTGTCGATGCGATACGGGTTCGCTGGCAAGAAGAACAGAACCTCCCATCAGACTCAGACTTTCCAGCCGCACTGAAAGAGAAAGCCAAGGAGATGATTGTCCTTCGAGAAGAGGGTTCGCCGGCGGATGGATTTGCCCAGGCGGACCATGTCCTAGAGGGCAGTTACTTTGTTCCCCACGTCGCCAATGTCCCCATGGAGACCAGCGCCGCGGTTGCGTCATGGGATGGCGGGAACCTGACCGTTTGGTCCGGTGACCGGGCCCCCTTTGGAGTGCGGGACGAGCTGGCTCAAGCATTGGATATGAGTCAAGACCAGATACGAGTCATTGCCCCCGAGGTCGGCGGCTCCTTTGGCACCAAGGGCACCGTTGAGGTGGCGAAAGAAGCGGCTGTCCTCGCCAAAGCAGCGGGCCGGCCGGTTCGCGTCGCCCACAGCCGGGAAGAAGAGTTCATATGGGCCACCGTACGGCCCGCGGCGCTCTTTGAGATCCGCAGCGGTTTCAACGCCGACGGACAGATCGTGGCTTGGGAGTACACCGCCTATCACACCGGCGACCGTCCGCAACGTGGGCAGCGGGGGGCCGATACCCCCTACAACACCCCGAACGTGCGCATAGCCGTGGCGGATTCCGCATCGCCCCTGCGAACCGGCTCTTACCGGTCGCTTGGTTGCGCGGCGAATCATTTTGCCCGGGAGATTCATATCGACGAGATCGCGGCCACTCTCAACATGGATCCCGTGGAGCTTCGGCTCATGAATCTGACCCATCCTCGCTTAAGCCGAGTCCTTAGGCAGACCGCCGACCGCTTTGACTGGGAATCTCGCCGGAACGATACCTCCGTGGGAATCGGTGTAGCCATCGGTTACGACGCTGGCAGCTTCGTGGCTGAATGCGCGGAGGTCACCGCAAGAAGAAGGAATGTGAGGGTACAACGAGTCGTGGCTGGCATCGACTGCGGCATGGTAGTCAACCCTGAAGGCGTCCGCAACCAGATGGAAGGGTCCATCATCATGGGCATGGGAACCGCGCTTCGTGAGGTAGTAGAATTCGATTCCGGGCGGCTGTTGAACCCGGCCTTAAGCCGGTACCGTGTACCGCGCATCAACGACACACCCGAGATCGAGATTGTGATGTCCGGTGACTCCACAACCCCGTCCACCGGCGCCGGCGAGCCAGGGATCGTCCCCATCGCCGCCGCCATCGGCAACGCGGTCTATGCTGCCACCAAGACCCGCATCCGGGACCTTCCCATCGTACCCCGGCTGGGATGATGGCGGTTAGAAATAAGAGAGCAGCGCTTTGAGGCAAAGTACTGACCGTATTCTAGTTTCCCACGCCGGTAACTTGCCACGGCCCGAGTATCTAAACGAGTTAATCGACGGTGGAATCAGCTTGGAGGCGGCCACTGGAACCGAGTATCATCAGCGGCTTCCCCAAGCAATACAAGACGTCGTAGACCGGCAGGTGCTGCTGGGAGTGGACATCGTGAACGATGGTGAGTTTGCTAAAGCCGGGAGTTACGGCGGCTACATGGTTGATCGCGTCACAGGTTACTCGACGGTGCCAGAGGACCCGGCCCGCCCACCCAAAAGAGCTGGTACGTCGGAGCGCGATCGTAGACAATTTCCAGGCTTTTACGATTCAGGGCTTTGGTTTTCTGGATCCGGGGGACCGATCCGTCCGGGGTTTGCCACCCGGGGAGGAATGCGCTCCCCTAATCAGAGAGCCCCACGGGTATGCACGTCGGCTGTTACCTACTCCGGCCAGACAGCCGTCCAGGCCGACGTTGACCATATCAAGGCGGCGATTCACGGTAGAGATGTCGAGGGGTATATAGCGGCTCTAGGGCCTCTGAGCTTGGGCGCCGGGGTACGCAACGAACACTACAGCAGCGAAGAAGAGTACATGATGGCCGTGGCTGAGGCATGCCGTGAGGAGTACAAGACCATCACGGACGCCGGTCTCATAGTGCAAGTGGACGAACCCGGAGTTCTGCACGTCTTGGACCTTCTATCCAGACTGGAATGTCAATGATCTGCGTAAATATCTAAGCTTCTGCGTCGAGGTGATCAACCGTTCCATACAGGGCCTGCCCGAAGATCTAGTTCGATTTCATACTTGCTGGGGAAGTGGTCACCGCCCCTCGTAAACGACATAGAGCTTAAATCCATCGTGGACCTGCTGATCAAGATCAACGCCCGGCAATACTCGATCGAGGCGGCTAATGTGAGGCACGAGCACGAATATCGTGTGTGGGAAGATGTGAAACTGCCCGAAGGCAGGATGCTGATGCCGGGCGTAATCTCCCACGCTACCGACCTGGTTGAGCACCCCGAACTCGTGGCTGAGCGTATCGTCAGGTACGCTAATTCGGTGGGGCGGGAAAACGTCCAGACCGGTACCGACTGCGGCATGGGTTCCCGGGTTGGTCATGAAGAAGTTGTTTGGGCCAAGTTGAGTTCCATGGTAGAGGGTGCAAGACTAGCGACAGAGAGGTTATGGGGATAACCCGTCACCTTGACGGAGCGGCCTGTAGCCGGTAATCTAGGCTCACCGATATCCAAAAGCCTACTAGTAAAGGGAGTTTTGAATGACTACAAAAGCCCAAACGTATAATGTCGACATCGCCGACGTGGAATATATCAATCACGGTGGCGCTCCCCTATTGGCGAAGCTGTTCAAGCCCCAGGGCAGCGGGCCGTTCCCAATCATGCTTGAACTGCATGGTGGGGCCTGGGTCCGGGGAGCTCGTGAGAATGGCGACGCGGCCAATGAAGCGCTGGCCAAGACTGGTGTGATCGTGGCGGCATTGGATTTTCGCACGCAAGATCCGTATCCGGCCTCTTTGGCCGACATCCACTATGCGGTCCGTTGGGCTAAGACTCAGGCCGCGTCTTGGAACGGCATCCCGGGCAGAGTCGGCGCCATGGGCACTTCCAGTGGCGCGCACCAGGCCATGCTCCTGGGCATGCGCCCGAACGACTCTCGCTACGCCGCGCTGCCATCCCCGGCGGGCTCTTCAGCAGACGGAACCCTAGCCTGCGTGATCATGGTTTCTCCCGTGATCGACCCTCTGGGACGATATCTATATGCCAAAGGCCTGCGATCGGATTGCACGCCACCCGAGGGTATGGGCGAGCGGACGCCACCCATGCACGAGCAGTACTGGGGAACGGAAGAAGCCATGGCCGAGGGTGCCCCAGGGCGAATCCTTGCCAGTGGCGAGAAGACAGCCCTTCCGCCCACGCTGGCCCTTCGCCGCGACTACGAGGCGGCGCATCCTCGCCCGGACTTCGACGAGTTCGTAGATCAGTACCGCAAGGCTGGCGGCCCGATCGACGTGACCATCGTCGATGGAGAAGGCGAGGGTCTTCTGAGCGACCTATCTTCTGACGTTGGAAAGCAGACGTTGGAGCAGATGGGCGCGTTCATCCATAAACACATCGGTTAAGCCAGACACCCTGGTGCGCTGACGTTAAGAGGCGAACACGTAAAAACGTGTCCGCCTCTTATGCGTATCGGTGGAATCGCCCAACCTTGCCGGACGCCGGCATCAAACTAGGCCCGCACTCTAATGACTGCGGGCCTAGTCTTTCGTCCGGATAGAAGAACCACTGAGCCTTAGCAAGAAGCAAGGCCTGGTCTTGTTGCGTTGCTAGAACTCGGTTGGAAGGGTGAGCTTACCGGCTGGCCATCACCGCCTCATTCAGCCCGCGGATAGCATCTCGCGTTTCCTCGCTTGGCGCCTTGCCCATCTCGACGTGTTGGGACACCTCGAAGGACCGGTCCACCTCTGCCATAACCGCTTCGTCCGACTGGTCGATGTCGATCGGGACGCTGATCTGGGCCCATGACGTATGGCCGGTCAGCCAGAACACCTCGGTGGGGTTGTTCTCCGGATCGCGGAAGTAGCAACCGATGGCGCTGGCATGGGTGACGATGCGGTCTATCTTATACCCGCGCTCATTAATGCGCCGCTTGAAGTCACGGAGGTCATCAAGGGAGTCTACCCGCATCGACATCTGCTGGATCCAGTGGGGGTCCTCAAGGGAAGTCCGGCCGCTGATCAGCGCGATCTCGTGGTCGACGCCTTCCGGGTCGGCGCTGAAAAAGGCCCCGAGCGGACCGACTTTGGTCAGCGTCATGCCCATGAATTTCCCGTAGAATTCCTTCATGAGTTCCAGATCCTGAACGTAGAAGCCGATATGACCGAGTCCATTGACTTTCGCTGACATTTTGGTCTCCTTTCCGCTTTCTTCAGAGTGACTGTGCAGCCAATCTTAATCTTACTTAACAACGAGTTTTGCTTGCCAGAGATGATACCCAAACCCATAAGTTCTGTCCACCACGGGAGGGACGCCGGAACCACTTTCACCGGACTGTCGAGTGTCAGATATAGATAGCGATTTCCCCAAACAGTTCCTGAAGTCTATGTTTGTCATCTTCGGCGAGCGTAGGCTCATCCATGGCTCTGAGGTTGTCCTCCATGTGGGTGAGGCTTGACGTGCCGGTGAGCACGATGGATATCCCCGGATGGTCGGCGGCGAATTTGTAACCGGCGCTTATAACTGAGTCCACGTCGTCGTGGATCAACCAGTCTAGGGGGGCATCGTCAGGCACGGCGTTTTAAGGGACCAGGCCTTGGGTCTTCCACTCGGCAACTTGTTCCCGCAATAACTTGGGACTCACCAGCTTGATGCGTACCGCCGCCATGTTGACGATGCCAACGTTGTGCTCCATCGCCAGGGGAAGAGCCTTGTCCGCCGCGGTCTGATTGAGTATGCCGTACTTCAATTGGATGACGTCCCACAGTTCTGGGTGAGATTCCAGAGCCAGCACGACGCCCTTGTGATCGTGCTCAACCATGAACTGCTCACTAAACCCGATGAACCGAATCTTCCCTTGCTCTTGAAAGCGCTTCAGCACCGGGTAATGCTGTTCCACCACATCGAAGTAATGCTTTGAATTGAAGACATGAAACTGTAGGACGTCAACGTAGTCAACCTGCAATCGAACCAGGCTGTTTTCAATGGATCTGGCGATATCTTCGGGTGTTCGCATCACACCGCCGCGGTCTAGGTAGCGGCATTTGGTAGCCAAGATATACGAGTCTCTTGGAACGCCCTTCAAGCCTCGCGCCAAAATCGATTCACTGTCTCCGTAAGCCTCCGATGTATCGAACAGGTTGACGCCTGAGTCGATGCACTTATGGATCAGTAGGTCCTGATCGTTTGATGATATTCCGGTGTTCTGACCGAGTTTGCTTGGTCCTCCTGATCCGTAACTTACCAATGAGACTTTCAGTTCAGTCCTTCCCAGTGTCCGATAAATCATTTATATCCTTGTAGTTTGCATCTTAACGATAGGTTGCATCGGTGATTACAAATGATAAGACTTTGATTCCGGAGTCTACGTAGCGTCAAGCTCCGGCCGTATTTAGCTTAGACGCAAGAGGCCTAAACGTGTAAGCTGGATACGGGCAAGTTAAGGATATAGCATGCGAATGCTAGCTCCAAGATTCTGTTTACAGATATCGCCGGGGAAATCAGATTATTCAGGGAGGACGATGGCCACCGAGAGCCAGATCCAGAAGGTAATGTCGAATTTGTCAGAGGTGCAGGCATGCGCCAACTGTGGAACCAGAATCCGCTTTGGAGACTTAGAATGTCCCCATTGTGGGGGCGACCTAGAGGACTACCTCCGTCAGTGGGCCGAAGAGTTGATCAATCATCTGGAGTTGGAGTAACCGCGGAAGTACCAATGCCGCTTACTCAGCCTAATTGTTCGATGCTCTGGATTTAGGCTCTAAAGTTGCTCCAGGGCCTGGCGGGACAGCATCATCTTGACCGGGCTGATGGGACGGAAGGTGCGGGATACCCGGACATCTCCAGCCAAGCTGCACAGGGTATACGCTTCGTAGGGGGCCATCCCTTTCTCCGTCACCAGGAAGTCCACCATGTCGCGTACGGCCTGTTTCATGGCCGGGCCCAGGTCTTCCCCATGGGACAGGACTACAAAGTGGTCCGGGGTCAGCGCTCGTGGCCCCGGGATGTTCATCCCCTTTTCCACCGTCACTCGCAGGTGGGTATCCGCTGAGCATTCGGCCCCGGTGCCCGCCACCGCTCCGTCGCCCACCAGGGCATGGCAATCTCCCAAGACCAGCAGACCTCCGGGCACGAACACCGGCAGGTAGAGTGAGCTTCCTGCTACCAACTCTTTCATGTCGATGTCGCCACCGTAGGGACCGCTGTCGCTGGCCGTGCTCTGGGAATAGGTGGGCGTAGTGGCCACTAGCCCCATGGAGGGATTCAGGGGCAAGCGGATCCCGTTGGGCAGCAAGGCAAAACCGTCCTCGAAGCTCATCACCGTTGGGAATCCTTCGGTAAACTCCTCGTCAAGGAATCCCCGGCCCGGCATTACCATATGGGCCGCCCCTTCCTTGGGCGTAATGCTGATGAAGTCAATCTTCAAGGCGTCGCCCGGTTCGGCGCCGTTCACGTAGATGGGACCGCTGGCCGGACCTTTCAGGTACCTCTCGCCGATCACTCCCGGGTCGCGGACCCCTTCAAAGGCGTCCCAGGTCTCGACCATCAACTCCTCTCCCGAATCGATGGTGATCGCGGGGGTGGCTCCGGGCTCTAGCATGTAGATATGGTGTTCCCGGTCCAGTTCTTTCATGTCGGTGCCTCCGGTTGAGTTGGGGCGAGTGATCTACAGGCCGGCCTGCAAGTCTGCTTGATAAAATGTCACTGCTTCCGGGGGGGTCAGGTCCACCACGGTCACCTCACCCAACGGGTCGCGAGGAGAAGATCCACGGGCGGTGCCGGAATAAACCGCGGTGACTCGCCCTTGAGAAACGTCAACGTGGCGGTCCCAGTGTCCTAAAGCCAGGTAGTCGCAGGGCGCGGCCGCGATCTCCGGGGGGTAGATGGGGGAAGACCGCTGGTCCCGGTCGTCGTCAAAGTGGAAATGGCCGTGGGCCAGCGCCACCATCCAATGGCCGTTGCGTTGGGTTGGCATACCCTCCAGGGGACGAAAGGCCGGGGTGTGGCTGACCATGGCCCTTCCCCAGACATCCAAGGTCAACTCGGGAAACGATAGCGCTTCCCCATCCGTCTGGGTGATGATGTGCAGGTTATCAGGCTTGTGCTGGAAGACTTCCCGCTGGTAAAGCGAGTTGTCATCGTACAGATCATGGTTACCCGGCAACAGAACCGCCGGCTGGCTAATACGGGCGATCTCCTCCAGAAACGCCTCCAGCACCGAGTCGGGTACCCGTCCGTGGTCAAAGACATCGCCCACCAAGAGGAGCATATCTCCACCCAATCGCGACACCGAGTCCACCACTGCCCTAAGGGCGCCGTCGGCCAACGGATGACCCATGTCATCCCCCAGGTGTAGATCGGACGTATGAATCAGCCTTACTTTATTCCTCAATATCGATCGAGACTCCCTGTCGTGATTCTTGGCGGCGCGCTGGCCGCGTTCTAGCTTCCGATAACACCCTTATCCCGAAGTTCGGATATTTTAGCGGCGTCGTAGCCCTGCTCGGTGAGAAGTTCCTCGTTGTGCTCACCCAACAGCGGGGGAGGGCGGCGGATGCTGGAGGGAGTTGCTTCCAGCTTCAGCGGCGAGTTGGGCACGCGCAGGTCGGGGACGTTGGGGTGGGGCATGTTCACGATCATGTTTCTCGCTTGTACTTGGGCATCGTTGATCACTTGGGAGACCGTGTTGATCGGACCGCACGGCACCCCTGCATCCGAGATAACCTCCACCCACTCGGCCACGGTCTTCGTCTCGAAAATTTCGCTCAAGGTTTCAACACATGCTGCCCGGTTCTCCACCCGTTTGGTGTTGGTGGAAAATCGAGGGTCTTCCAGAAGATCGGCCCGCCCGATCGCTGGGCAGAGCCGCTCCCATAGCCCTTGATTACCACAGCCCAAGATGAAGTGTTGGTCGGAGGCGGGGAAGCTCTGGTAGGGAACCAGGCTGGGGTGCCCCGATCCCAGCCGGTGCGGCTCCACGCCGGTGGCCATGTAACCGGTGGCATGATAGCTCATGGCGGCCACCTGGCCGTCCAATAGCGCTGCCTCTATCCTCTGCCCTTCGCCCGTCTTTTGCTTGTGGTGTAGGGCGGTCAGGATAGAGCCATAGGCCATCATCCCAGTGAATAGGTCCACCAAGGAGAAGCCCACGCGCAACGGGGAGCCATCCGGTTCGCCGGTCAGATGCATGAGCCCGCTATAGGCTTGGATTATCAGGTCGTAACCCGGTTTGTCGGCCATGGGTCCGGTTCGGCCATAGCCGGATATGGAGCAATAAATTATGTTGGGGTTTACAGCCCGCACCGCGTCATAGCCCAGGCCCATGCGGTCCAACGCTCCGGCGCGGAAGCTTTCCACCATCACATCGGCCTTGGCCGCCAGTCCCAGCACGATGTCGATCCCTTCTTGCTCTTTCAAGTTGAGGCTTAGGCTCCGCTTGTTGCGGTTGAAGGTCAGGAACTGGGTGCCTTCATCGTTCCAGAAGGGGGTCCAAGACCGGGTCTCATCCCCTAGTTTGGGCTCTTCGATCTTGGTCACCTCGGCGCCCATGTCCCCCAACATCATGGTGCAAAAGGGGCCGGCGAGAGTCCGGGTTAGGTCTACGACTTTGATTTCGTCAAGAGCCGAAGTCATTAGCGAAACTCCAGTAACCATCGATTATGGAAATTTGATTAACGATGGAAATTTTCTTCGAGGGATCGGATGGGCTCAGGCTGGGAATTTACCGGCGCGGGGAGCCCGCGGGCATTATAGCATGGGCATGGACTGACTTCAGAAACGCTGGGCCATTGACCCAAACATCGCGCGATGCTAGCGTGTGACCTCCGGCGGGTCTGGAAGCTGCACTGGGGGTGATGGAACGTGGCGCTACGACAGGGAAACAACGCTGTTGGAGTGGTGGTGCTGGGCGGGATAAACATGGACCTGGTAACCATTTCCCCCCGGTTTCCCCAGCCGGGGGAGACGGTGGTCGGCAGCCGCTTCCTGACCTACCCCGGCGGCAAGGGCGCCAACCAAGCCGTAGCCGCCGCGCGCATGGGCGCTCCCACGGCGATGGTGGGGCGGGTGGGCGACGACATGTTCGGCCTGCAACTAATCGACACCCTTGCGGCCGGCGGCATCAACGTGGATGGAATCGCCATCGCCCCAGATACCACTTCGGGGATAGCGGTCATCAGCATCGATGAGTCTGCCCAGAACCAGATCATCCAGGTCCTGGGAGCCAACATCACCTGCGGCGAGGCGGAAGCCGGCCGGGTGCTACTGGCCTTGGCCGATGCCTCGACGCTACTGCTCCAACTGGAGGTCTCCGTGGATCTATCGCTACAAGTAGCCAAAGAGGCTTACGCCCTGGGCAAGACGGTGATCTTGGACCCTGGCCCGGTACGCCCGATACCCCCGGAATTCTTCCCCTTCTGCAGCGTGATCACACCCAACGAAACCGAAGCCCAAGCCCTGGTTGGTTTTCCGGTGGTGGACGCGACCACGGCAGCCCAAGCTGCCGAGCAGCTTTTGGACATAGGAGTAGGCGTCGCAGTGGTGAAGCTGGGCGCTCAAGGCGTGTACTACGCCACCGCTGATGGAGGGGATTTCGTGCCCCCCTTCCCGGTGGAGGCCGTTGACTCGGTAGCCGCCGGAGACGCTTTCAACGGGGCCCTGGCCGTATCCCTGGCCGAGGGCGCAACCCTGCATCAGTCGGTCCGCATGGCCGCGGCGGCAGGGGCGCTGGCCGTCACCAAGTCAGGAGCCCAAGACTCCATGCCCTTCCGGGCAGAGGTGGAAGAGTTGATGGTGGGCGCGTAGTAGCTAAGACCTGATTAATTCACGCCTAATGGGTCATTTCCAGACTATTCCTGAGAGCCTAGAACCATCCCTCTAATCAACCGGCCTTGACGCGGATTCTTGTCAGGTCGAGATTACCTTGTCAAACGCCATGATTCGCTCGATATTGGACTTGGGGTTGGTAAATTCTGCGTTTTTCCCTTTTAGATCTTCTTCCGTCACTCCACGAGCGACTGCACAACCGCCTCAAACACAGATCGGTGTATTGTTCGCGATAGTGGTTGCAAGTATGTCTTTAAGGGGCGGCTAACCGACCGGACGACGGCATTTGCCACCGAATCTTTCATCAAGACAACAGCGTCTCCGAAGAGTGTGATAGCCGGTTCGTGTCCGGCTTCAACGGCGCCATTGGCGTTTAGGAACGGCAGAACCGCTTTTGTTGGATTCTCCGAACCGTTGGTGCTGAAGTTCATGATTGTTCCCATCTGAGTTCTCCTTTGTCTGAATTGCCCGCGCCAGGATACTACGAGGTTAGATCCCTGGCAACAATGAAGTCAGTTACGTAAGCAAGGGGAGCGGCAAATGGTTCCCTCCATTCAATCTTCGGCGATCGCGCCGGTCTTGGACCGAAGTGCCAACGCCAGCAACGCCAAGCTCCCAACGACACCGGCAATTCCCAACAAGAACACCACCCACCAATATGCCGCCGGTTTGATCTCCCCGATTATTCCCGCTACCGACAAAAGCGCGGCCAGTAGTGAAACTCCCATCACCGCCCACAGTAGTCGGAGGACCAAGGATCTAACCGGAGTTAGTAGCAACAACCAACTTGCCTGGAGTGTCGAGGCTGCCAAGATAGACACGATTGCCGTTGTCTTCCAATAAGCGTCCGAGTCCGGAGTGACCCAGATGCCGGTTGCCACCAAGACAAATCCAGCGCCACTTGCTACGAGCCCAGTCCAGGCTACGGGCAAGAGCCGTCCTCTCCGGAGCAACGCGGACGGAGGGATGGCCGAGAGGCAGAAGGAGGCCAGGTCGAGGAAGGTGAGTAGCAGACGTCCACGGGTTTTGGTGTACTCGCCCAGCAGGACCATGGCCACGATCACCAGAAGGGCGGCCACCAGCGCGCCCAACGTCCCCGACAGGAACGTTCGGGGACTTAAAGGGTTGGACCTCTTTGACAACAAGACGAATTTCCCCGATACCCGGCGGAGATCAACCCTTGAGCAACGACGTTAGCTGGCTGACCGAGTCCAGTCCGTCCAGCGCGTATATCGATTCCAATACCTTTTCTTGGGCAGCGTCCGGCAGCAGCCACTGGGAGCAGTCCTGGAACTTGGCCGCCAGTTCTTCCCGGGTCATGGGCCGCTCGGGCGTTCCCCGGGAAGAGGACGCCTCTTGGGGCAGCACGGTGCCGTCTCTCAGAGTCACCTCCACCAGGCTGCGGATGCGCTGGAAGCCAAGCGCTTCCAGGCCTTCGTGCAGATAGGGCGTGACCCTGGACATCATCTCCCGCACGTCGGGGCGAAGCACCGTCTCGTCGGTGAACTGCTCGATGCCGCCGTGCCGCTCCAACACGAGGATGCCCAGGCAGAAGGGAATGCTGAATTTGGCTTCCAACTCGTTCTGCGGCTCCGGGTAGCGTAGGGCGGCCAATACGTTGGAGGTTGTGCCCAACCGGACCGCCTCCACATCCTGAGACTGAACGTCGTGCTCCAGGATCAGATCCAAGAGGGCGTCCATCGATGGATGGGATAGGGAACCGCAGGGATAAGGCTTGATGGAGACGCCGGGGTCCACGAAGGAGTAGGGATTGCCCAGCTTGCCGTGTATCGCTTCGGGGTCCACGCCGCCGCCGGCCACCTGGAAGAACCCCCAAGGGCCATCCAAGGCTTCAGGGTCCGTCTTGTAACCCATGCGCGCCAGTTGGGCGGCGACGATCCCGCCCTGAGCCGCGGCCCCAGCGTGGTAGGGCTTGGTCATGGTCCCGAAGGCGACCCTGATACCGGCGCTCTTACTGGCGGCGATGCCCAAAGCGTGGCGGATGCCTTCCTTGTCCATGCCGTACAGCTTGACCGCCGCTGCCGCCGCCCCGAAGATGCCGATCGTGCCAGTCGAGTGGAAACCGTTCTGATAATGGTAGGGCCTGATCGCCTCGGCCACCTTGCAGGCCACTTCAACCCCACAGCAGAAGGCCGCGAGCAAGTCCCGTCCGCTGGCGCCGACCTCTTCCGCAACGGGAATAGCGGCGGAAAGCACCGGTGTGGTCGGATGGGTCAGCAGACCGTACACCCGGTCGGGCAGCAAAGAGATCTGCGTGTCGTCGAAGTCCAGAGCGTGGGACCCAACGCCGTTGGCCAGGGCGGCGTATTCGGCGGGCAAGCCGTTTCCTTGTCCCATAACGGTGCACTTGCCGTCAAGACCAAGGCCGCCGATATACTTCCGGATCAACGAGGTGCAGTCGGCGGAATAACCCGACAGCGTTACGCCGATCCCGTCGATCACCGCCTCCTTAGCCCGTGCGATAACGTTGGCGGGAATAGCGTCAAATCTAACTCCATGAATGTAATCTGTCAGCTCACGGGTGAGCGAATATTTGTCGTCAGGCATAAAGCCGGACCTCCAAGTTTGCGTTCAGCTATCAGCGGTCAGCATTCAGCTTTACTAGAACCACCCGGGGTTTAAAGCGGCGCTCGTATGCGGCCATCGCAAACCCCTGATCGCTGATGGCTGACAGCTCGTCGTACGCCATGATAGCCCATGATGATATTATGGGAAAGCTATGCCTGCCGACGACCGATTCTGTCCGTCCTGCGCCTCCCCTCTTGAAGAGAAGGACGTCGATGGCCACCTGCGTCCGGTATGCACTGAATGCGGGCGGACGATATTCTACGACCCCAAAGTCTCTGCCATCTGCATCGTAGAGCGCGGTGACAAGCTTCTGCTGGTCAAGCGTGGCAACGAACCTGGTTACGGCCTCTGGAGTCTGCCCGGAGGCTACGTGGACCGTGGAGAGGTGGTGGAAGCCGCCGCCGCCCGTGAGGTGTGGGAAGAGACCGGGTTGACCGTGGAGATTGACCGGCTTGTGGGGCTGTTCTCCGAGTCCGGGAACCCGGTTATGGTGGCAGCCTTCGCCGCCACAGAAACCGGGGGTCAGCTAACCACCGGCCCGGAAACCCTGGACCTGGGCTTTTTCTCCTTGGACGACCTCCCTCCTTTAGCCTTCCCCCGGGACGAGCAGATCTGGGCCCGCTGGCGGGACTTTAGGGACGGAGGGTGATTCAGTTGTTCCGTATCCATCCAGGTATCGAAGGACCCTGAACGGCTACATGATCGCAGACATTTTTGATCGAGGAGCCGTGGCCGCCAGACGAATCGTTCGGCAGGTACCCGGCACAGCCCTGGACCTGCTGTTTCCCCTGAACTGCCTAGGATGCCAGCGGGAAGGGAAAGTCTTGTGCGCAAGCTGCGTTGACAGCCTGCCGAAACTGACGCCCCCTTTCTGCCGCGTCTGCGCCCAGCCCAACGACCCGGCCACCTGCCATTCGTGCCTGGAATCTCCACCGGCCCTCGACGGTATACGAGCGCCCTACGAGATGGAAGGAACAATCAAAGAAGCGATCCACAACCTGAAATATCGTGGACTGAAGGCTGCGGCCCCGGAGTTGGCCGAGTCGTTGGCCAATTATCTCGAAGAACACCCCATGCCCGGCGACGTGCTGACGCCGGTGCCCCTGCACCCTCGCCGGTTGCGGAGCCGGGGCTACAACCAATCGGATTTGCTGGCCAAAATATTGTCCAAGAAACTAGGGTTGGACATGGACCAGTCGCTTTTGACGCGCGCCAAGAACAACCCTCCCCAGGTAAGCGCTTCCCAAGAGAAGCGCCGGGAGAACGTGCAGGGCAGTTTCCGGTGTGGCGGTCCGCTAGACGGACAGGCGGTGATCTTGGTGGACGACGTGGCCACCACCGGCAGCACTCTGTCCGCCTGCGCCGCCGCACTCAAGGCCGCTGGGGCGAGTTCGGTTTGGTGCCTGGTCTTGGCCCGGGAGGGTTAATCCCTACGCGCATTCCGGTTCTCGCCAGGACTATGGCTCTACGACGAATCGTACACCATCTACGACGAGTTCCATCGATTGACAACGGCCATACCGTCTGCTGAAATTACCAGGCACAATACCTGATTTGGGGAGGCCTGTTGCGAGCGCTCGATCGTCCTGAGATTTCCGAATGGCGAGGGGCGGTGGTTCGACAAGCTCACCACGAGTGGGAGTAAAGTCACCACAAACGGTATCGGGACAGGAGACTCCAATAGCGGCAAACTGAAGACACGGAGGAAACAACGATGGCGGACAAAACGTTGATATACGTCGGCGCGGAAGCCAGCGGGATCTACCGGAAGGAAGCCGGAGAGTCTCGTTGGGAGAACCTGACTCGGGGAATGGCCCCATCTGCCCAGGCCCGGACCATTGCGATCCATCCCCAGAACCCAGATATAGTATTCGCCGGAACCCAGCGGGGCGTATACCGCAGCAACGATCGGGGCGACAACTGGGAGCGGATGAACATGACCGAGGGCCGGGTGGTCTGGTCTCTGAAATTCCACCCCACCAACGCCCAGATAATGTTCCTGGGCACCGAGGGCAGCGAGGTTTTCAAGAGCGAGGACGGCGGGGAAAACTGGACCTACCAGGCCACCATCTCCAACCCGGACTCGGTCCAGATGGCCTTCGCCACCCGGATCCTTGGACTGGCTATTGAAGCCAAAGACCCCGACAACATGTTCGCGGCTTTGGAAGTCGGCGGCGCGGCCCGAAGCTCCGATGGTGGCAAGTCCTGGCAGATAACCAACAACGATTTTGCCGGCGACGTTGACTTGATGGACCTGCATGGTGTGGCCGTCGGCTCGGCGGACTCCAGCTCGGTGTTCATATCCAACCGGGTCGGCGTCTGGCGCAGCAACGACCGGGGCGACAACTGGGAAAACCTCGGATTCGAGCGTTTCTCCGACATTAAATACTCCCGGGGAATCCAAGCTTCGCCCGGCGACCCTAACACCCTATACGCCTGCGTAGGCATGAACTTCGGCAGCGAAAAGGGCGGAGTATTGCGGACCACCGACCTGGGAGAAACCTGGGAGCGCTTCGACAAGGGCGTAAGCCCCATGAGCACCACCTTCGGCGTGGCCATCAACGCCCAGCAGCCGGAGCAGGTGTATTTCTGCACCCGCAAGGGACAAGTGTTCGGCACCCATGATGCCGGCGCAAGCTGGACGGAAGATGCACTTCCCGAAGGCGTCTCCAGCGTCATCAGCGTGGCCTGCGCTTCGGCTTAGTTGCCTTTGCGCAATCATAAGCCGGCGTGCGTTACGGGCTGTCCAGAATTGCATCTTGACAGCCCTTTTGGGCAGCGGGTGTAAGACGTCATGGCCGATATTCCCGCACATGACCCGGTAAAGGCCGCCGCCGCTCTTGCCCCGAAGATACGTGAAGCTCGAGATGAACTCGATTCGGCGCGCCGCCTCCCCATACCGCTGGTTGAGGAATTGGACAAGGCAGGTCTGCTTCGGCTAGGTCTGCCACGCTCCATGGGCGGTCTTGAGTCCGACCCTCTTACCTCATTCCACGCGATTGAAGAGCTATCCAGAGCCGACGGCTCGGTTGGTTGGTGCGCCATGCTGTCCAGCGGCACCGCCATTTTAACGGGATGGCTAAAGGCTGACGTGGCGCGGTCAATGTTCGGTCAGCCACCCGAATTCAGATTGGCTGGCTCAATAAGGCCGGAAGGCCGCGCCCTCGATGTGGACGGCGGCTACCGGGTGAGCGGGCGTTGGGACTACGCCAGCGGCGTCGACCACGCAACCTGGCTGTTGTGTACCTGCAACGTTGAGGACGATAACGGTCCCATCCTGACGGCCGAGGGTACACCGGTGACCCGAGTGTTGTTCGCCCCTGCGCAGGCCGCCACGATCATCGACACGTGGCACGTGATGGGCATGAAGGGCACGGGCAGCAACGATTTCGTCCTGGATGACGTGTTCATTCCTGATGAACATACTTTCTCGCTCCTAGATCCCCCGCAAGAAAACGGTACGCTCTACCATCCCAGATTCTTCTTTGCCGGCCTTTGGACGCAGACCGTCGCCAACTCATTGGGCATGGCTCGTGGCGCGATGGACGCATACTTGGAGTTGGCTGCTCAGGCAGGCTCCACCATGTCTTCGACCCTGTTAAGGGACCGATTGCCGGCTCAGAGCGCCGTTGGGGAAGCCGAAGCTATCATCAGTGGGGCCCGCGCCTACGTTCTCGACGCCGTGGGCAGGGCTTGGCGAGCTGTCTGCAATGGAAGTCCGGACCCAAGCTGGGAGATCGCTCAAGCCCGGCTGGCGATCACCCACGGGATGCGGGAATCGGTCAGAGCCGTGGACATCTTATTCCACGCCGCCGGGACCAACGCCGTCCATCGCAAGCATCCGTTGGAGCGGTTCTTTAGAGATATCCACGTCGCTGTACAGCATGTTGCGGGCTTGCCCTCCAACATTGAGGCAGGAGGCCGGGTGATGCTGGGGCTGCCGCCCGGCGGACTAGGCTGGTAGTTCAGCTCGTAGCGAACGAATGGGCGGGGGCTAAGCTTCGCTGCAATCCCATTCCGGCAAAACCCAATATCCATCCTGAGGAATCTCCACAGCCCCGGACAAACCCTGGGCCCGCTTTAGCCGCTGCACGTTGAAGAGGTGGGTGGTGAACTCGTAATAGCGGTGTAGAAAGGTGGTTTCCAAGGTTATGTAAACCTTTGATGGGTCGCCGGGAACCGGGCGGACGCCTCCGGGGAATAGCTGGGGATATTGGGTGAACGAGCCGGTGGCGGGCGACTCCAGTTCTTTACTTCTCAACGATCCAACCGTCTCCGAGGACAGTATCGACCAGCAGAGTTCCAGCCCCAGAACCAACTTCTCCAAAATAGCTGCCGGTTCCCAGTACAGGTTCTCGTCCAGGCGCCGGTCAAATGGGGAGTCCAACAGCCGGTCATACTCCTCTCCCTTGGGCGAGCCTTGGGGGAACAGAATCTTACCCCACCGGTTCCAGAGCCACCGCAGATCGCCCGACGCCATGTGGCTCAGGTTGCGGCGGATGCTCCACTTGCTCCACTCCCACTGGTCCGACTCGAAGTCCAGTTGAGCGTCGGTAAGACCTTGGACCTCGGCGGAAACCCACTGGTAGATCTGGTTTTCAAATTGGGGGAACAGGGACGTGGCCAGAGCGTCGTCCGGGGCCGGATTAGTTGTCATGGTTGTTATTCTCCAAGTCTACTTGCCTTGAGTGGCCAGGAATATCCCAGGACGGAGACGATTGTCATTCTTCTTCCGATTTGATCGAGAGAGGAATCCTTTACCCACTCTTGTCATTCTGAGCGCAGCGAAGAATCTCTACTCGGAATGGAACTAGATTCTTTCGTCGCTATGCTCCTCAAAATCATTCATGCTGGTTGGCGCCATTACCACAGCCCACGAAAATGGGCGATCCGTGTCACTCCGATCTTTCGGCGGAAGGATCGGAGTCTCATGCCTGGTTGTGGCGGTCACCGGAGATTCCTCGCCGCCCTTCAGCGGAAGGGCTGGTGTCGGAATGACGGTGTGCGACCGAAGGTTGGCGATTCTATTTTCGGAGCAACGAAAGAGGGGAGGCTGGGGTCATCTTCCCATCCAGGCTCCGTTAAGCCCCTACCCAGGTCTCAGACCAAGCCAAACAGGCCGTGCTGCTCTCTTTGTCGCCCCGAGTTTCTGGAGTCACATTGCCTTGGGCGGTCTCACCGTTAAAGGTGATCTGCGCCCTTCTGGCCGGAACGAAGCAACTGTACACCCCGATGTCCCGCCCCGGAGTGGTCCCGACCGGCGCCACCAGCATGAAGGGCTCGGCGAAGTCGTACCAGGTGAGGGCAATCATGTCTTCGTCGCTCTCGATAGTTTCGGTCCAGAAAGAGTTGGTGTCCCCAAAGTTGTCGAATTCTGCCTGCATGACCGGCATATTCTGGTCGGCGAACTCTGGAAAGAGGTGGGTTTCGATGGTGGCTTGAAGCCAGCGGGTCATGGCGATGTTATCGGAGTATATTCGGACCTCATCATCGACAAGGTCGGTCTTGAAAAACAAAACGTGCCCCGCGCCCGCCGGAGAATACAAAATTCGCCAGTGGCTTATGCGAGTTGTCTGGGCTCCGCCCTCTTCTTGGACTAGACGGATAAAAGAGTTTTCCCCCGTTAGGAGCACGCGGTTAGGATCGGTAGGATTGGTGGTCATGAATGGACCTCTTTTTAGCAGATTCTAAGTTGCAATGTCGTAGCCTACACATTCAAGCTACCGGGAATGTAACTCCTTGTCCACCCGCTCTGCCAGGAACACCTTGAGCAGAGATTGGTAGGGCACGTCCCGCCTGTTAGCCAAGAGCTTGAGTTCGTCCAATAGAGATTCCGGTAGCCGGATCGAAATCGTTTTTGTCGAAGGCTTCAGGTTACTCAACGTCAACCGTCTAGCACTGGTCCAGTCAACGAACTCGGTGGAGTCGTGGTTGGCCCAGAAATCTCGCTCTTCGTCTTCTGACGCGAAGTTTGGTATTGGTTTAATCATCGCCACGCTCGTATACGCTCCTTTCTCGCATACTATCTGTATAGAATATTTAGAGGCCGCCCCCTATTTAGCGGAGCGGCCTCTTTACGAATTCGATGTACCTTAATCCCGTTTCCCCGAATCCGGTTAGTCTTTAGCCGGGAACCAGTCCTGTTTCCAGGGCCAGTCTCCGCTGGAGCTATCGTAGGCCGGTTGCCCAGCGTTCACCCGATCGCGGTAAGGGCTGGTGATGGGCTGCTGATAGGGGTAGATTCCGCCTTCGTAAGCCTCAGGGCCTTTCTTGAAGTGCTTGGCCGACTCCAGAGTTTCCACGAAGGGCATGTCGATGTCGTAAAGCTCCTCCAACTTCTTGGGCCTCGGGCCAGCCTTGGATACGTGGCCGTACAACTCCCGGCCCACTACGCCTTCGAGCATCCAAACGCAGTCGATGAGCTTATCCATGTCCACCCCGGTGTCGACGCCCATGTCCTCCATCATGTGGAGCAAGTCCTCGGTGGGGGCCATGCCGGTGGCGCGGCCGTTGCCGCAGTATGGGCAACCGCCCAAGCCGCCGATGGTCCCGTCCAAGTCAAGGGTGTCGTCCGGTCCTAGAACTCGCATGGCCGCATACGCCGAAGCGATGGCCATGTTCCGGCCGTTGTGGAGGTGCAGACGGATATGATTGATCTCCGGCCAGCGTTCCTTCACCCGGTAGACGCTTTCTTCGACCTTGGCCGGGGTGCAGTGGCTCATGGGATCGCCCATGGCGCAACTGCGCACTTCGATGCCGACCTCGTCCCACATGCTGTGCTGTCTCTCCAGCATGGTCATCAGGTTATCAACCGGGAATTCTCCCAGGAAGTTGGATCCCCAGCTGGCGTTGGTGCCGATACCGGCCTCTTTGATGTTCAACTCTTGGGCCTGGGCGATGACCTGGGGCCAGCGTTCCATCTCCTGCATCTGGGTGCGGTTGGTGTTCCGGCGGACAAAAACGTCGCACATGTGAACACCCAAGCGAGGATACTGGTCCCGCTCAATGGTCAACGGAGGCGAATAGGCACGGGCCCTTTCAACGCCCCTGGAGTTCAATGCCAGGGCGGTATAGTTGACGCCCGGTTTGGGGTTGAACTTGGTGACGATCTCGTCGATGCGCTCCATCTGCGGGGTCCACTTGGGACTCACGAATGAACCGACAACGATCTGCTTCAATCCGGTCTCCGACAAGGCGTCTAGGAGCATGATCTTGTTTTCCACCGAAATCTGGGAATCTTCGATCTGCATGCCCTCGCGCATGCCTTCTTCTTTGTAGTTAACCTTCGGGTAATCAGGCATAGCTCCTCCTCTCCCGATAATGACAGGGCGCCTGCCAGCGCCCACGTGTCTTGTGTGGCAAGATTGTATTGCTCTACGAGACTAATTGTCAAGAAAAACTTGGTCTGCCGGAGATGGAATCAGCCGTTTCTTTGCGAGCTGATTTCCTCAGAAACTTACGCTTCAGCCTTGGAGGACATATCCATATTCCGGTTTGGAGATTAGCCGGTATCAGTGATACTGCCGAACTGCTCGAAATAGTCGGGGAAGGTCTTGGAAACGCAATCGGGGTCGTTGATGGTGATTTCCGATGTTCCCAAGGCCGCCAGGGAAAAGGACATCGCCATCCGGTGGTCGTCATACGTGTCGATACTGGCGGAGACGATCTCCGTTGGAGGCGTGATCTCCAGGTAATCCCGCCCTTCGAACACTTCCGCCCCCACCTTCCTTAGCTCCGTGGCCATCGCAACCAAGCGGTCGGTTTCCTTCACCCGCCAGTTGTATATGTTGCGGATCACCGTCGTGCCCTGAGCAAATAGCGCGGTCGTCGCGATGGTCATTGCCGCGTCGGGCATGTGGTTCAAGTCCACATCCACCCCATGAAGTTCTCCACCGGTAACTTCGATCCAATCCGGTCCTCGCCTTACCGTAGCGCCCATCTCTTCCAGGATACCGGAATGTTCAACGTCGCCCTGCACGCTGTCGGCTCCTACGCCGTTGACGCGGACCGTGCCTCCCCGGATCGCCGCGGCGGACAGGAAGTAGGTGGCGGAAGAAGCGTCGCCTTCTACCAGCGCCCTTCCCGGTGACTGATATCCCTCTCCCGCCGGGACACGGAATACGCGGTGGTCTTGGTTCTCCACCTGGACTCCGAACCGCGCCATCACGTCCATCGTCATGTCGATGTAGGGTTTAGAGACCAGTTCGCCTTCTACTTCGATCACCATCTCCCGCTGGGTCAACGGAGAAGCCAGAAGCAAGGCCGTCAGGTATTGGCTGGACACGTCGCCCCGAACGGAAACACTGCCGCCGGTGAGTCCCTCGGCGCGGATACGCAATGGTGGATACCCTTCTTCGCCCAGGAATTCTATGTCTGCTCCCATCTGCCGCAAGGAGTCGGCCAGATCGGCGATGGGGCGCTCCAACATTCGGGGTTCTCCGGTCAACGTGTAGACCCCTCTGCCCAGGCACAATGCGGCAAAAAGAGGCCGTATCGCCGTGCCCGCGTTGCCCAGAAATAGACTGGTTTCTTGCGGCGCGAAGGGACCGTCCAGGCCTTCGATCAGACATGAGGTCCGGTCTGGCGAGAGGTCTAGGGAAACTCCCAAGGTGCGCAGCGCCGCCACCATATGCCGAGTATCGTCACTGTCCAGCAGGTTGTGCACTTCAGTGGTCCCGTGGGCCAAGGCCGATATCAGCAAAAGGCGGTTGGACAAGCTTTTCGAACCGGGTAGCTTAATCTCGCCTTCCACGTGGCGCACCGGTTTCAAGATCAATTGTTCCATAATGGCCCGCCTAAGCCGATATTTCCCAGATGGGGCATATCGCTGTCAAGAGACGAAAAAGACGCGACAACCTGGGATACCACAATCTTACCACCCTCTCGTCTTGCCGATCTCCGGTTCTGTTGACACTCGTATTCAGCGTCTCCTATAATGGCGGCGTCTTAACAACAGAATAGGTCGAGGCACGTAGGGGAGCTCGGTTTAGCCGGGCTGAGAGGGAGACCGCATATGTCACCTACCCTTTCGAACCTGATCTGGGTAATGCCAGCGTAGGGAACAGGCACTCATTAGACTTGGTCATTTGGGCCGGGCCGCCATTTAACTTACGTTGGCGGCCTTTATTTTTTGGGAAGTGCATATTCGCACGGGTCTCTGAGGATCTACTGCGGCGTCCAAGAAATACCAAAAATCTTGACCTGATGAGTTCCTGATCCGGAGAAAGACAGAAATACCACGTTCGAGGAGAATCCCGCTTAATCCCCTTTTATTAATGGGGGACAGAGGGGGATTGGGCTTCTCCCTGTCAGACAAGGTTTGATATGGCGAGTGACGCTGGCATCACTTCCAAGATCCGGGTGGAATCCCTTAACAAGTCCTTCAATGTGGACGGACACCGGGAACTGGTGTTGGACGACATCCAACTAACCGTCGGCGAAGGCGAGTTCGTCAGCATCATCGGCCCCAGCGGCTGCGGCAAGAGCACTTTGCTCAACATCGTCGCCGGCCTAGATTCCCCCGATTCAGGTACGGTAACGTTCGAAGGCAACCAAGGCGTTTCCGCTCTGGGACGCGTCGGTTACATGCAGCAGAAAGACCTCCTCCTGCCCTGGCGCACCGTTCTGGACAACGCCATCCTGGGTCTGGAGTTGCACGGAATGCCCCGCCGCCAAGCCCGGACCCGGGCTTTGGAACTCACCGAATTTTTCGGGTTGAAGGGCTACGAAAGTCAGTATCCCTATGCCCTGTCCGGCGGTATGAAGCAAAGAGCCGCGTTTCTTCGCACCATGTTGATGGACCAGGAGATCGTCCTCTTAGACGAGCCTTTCGGAGCGCTGGATGCCCTGACCAGAGTCCAGATGCAAGAATGGCTACTGCAACTGTGGGAATCTCTGCGAAAGACCATCGTTCTCATCACCCACGATATGGACGAAGCGATACTACTTTCCGACCGTGTCTACGTGCTCACTCACCGGCCCGGCCGCGTCACCATGGTCCTGGACGTAGACCTGCCACGGCCCAGGAGTTACGAACAGGTTACCGAGCCCCAATTTGCCCGATTGAAATCGCGGTTGCTAGAGCCCTTGCGGGAGAAGAAGCGCGAGGTAGCTCAAAGTCTCGCCGGAAAGGAGGGCCTGTGAAGGATCCCACCGGCGAATACACTTCCGGACACCGGGGGCAGGGCAAGATCGGTTCGGCCTTGTCAAAGCTCCGGCCTTGGGCTGCGCCGGTCACGATCCTGCTAGGCATCCTAGTCATTTGGGAGCTTGGGGTCCAGGTATGGGACATTCCCAAGTGGCAGCTACCTTCGCCGTCGGCGATAGGACAGGAATTGGCCGCCAGCCGAAGTCTGCTTCTGGAACATACGCTCGTCACTCTGGAGGAGATCGTCCTGGGCTTTATCGCCGCGCTGGCGTCCGGTCTGGTGCTGGCGACAGCCATCGCCTACTCCCGGATCCTGGAGAGGTCAGTCTATCCCATCGTCATCGCGTCCCAAACTGTACCCATCATCGCCATCGCCCCGTTGTTGCTGATATGGGTGGGCTACGGTATCGCCCCCAAGGTCATTGTGGTGGCCCTGATCTGTTTCTATCCCATCGCCGTCAATACGGTGGACGGTCTGAAAGCGGTTGATCCCGACATGGTCAACATGATGAAGACCCTGGGCGCGTCCCGATGGCAGGTTTTCACCAAACTGCAGATGCCCACGGCCATGCCCTACATGTTTTCCGGGATCAAAGTGGGCATATCGGTCAGCGTCATCGCGGCGGTGATCGGCGAATGGGTGGGCGCCAGCGCCGGATTGGGATACCTAATAACCTATTCCCAACCGCTCTTTCTCACGGATAGGGTGTTCGCGGCAATCGTCGTTCTTTCGGCAATGGGCATATCGCTCTTCGTTTTGGCCAGCGTGGTGGAACGGCTGATGCTGCCCTGGTACTACACAGAGAAGCGGGCGAACTCGATAGAACGAATGTAGAAATCAGTCAAAGGTGGTGGTTCGAAAGCTCACCATGAACGGAGATGGAGACCCCCACCGTTCGTCCTGAGCCTGTCGAAGGACCTTGCAGTCCGATTATGAAATCGTTTCAAGAATGTTGGAGACTACTCGGAAAAGGGAATTCTAACATCTCAGCTAAGGAGTGTAGGTTGTATGAATAAATTCTTCGCGACGTTATTGTTGGCATTAGCTCTGCTGCCGGTTTTGGCAGCCTGCGGCGGGAGCACCGCCCCGGCGCCCCAAATCGAAACGCAGGTAACATCCTTCCCGCCGGTTTCGGTGGTCTTGGACTGGTTCCCATGGTCCAACCACGCCGGCCTGTTCATCGCCAAGGACCGGGGCTACTTCGCCGCCGAGGGATTGGACGTGGACATCCATCCTCCCGCCGACCCGGCCACCATACTGCAAACCGTGGCTACCGGACGCGACGATTTCGGAATCAACTACCAGACGGGCGTGTTGATCGCCCGTCAGGAAGGCGTGCCGGTGGTATCCATCGCGGCCATAGTGCAGCACCCCCTCAACTCGGTCATGACGCTCAAGGGATCGGGCATCACTGAACCCAAGGACCTGGCCGGAAAGACGGTGGGGTGGCCGGGCATTCCCGACAACGAACCCCTGCTGGACACCATGCTAAAGAGCCAGGGCAAGTCGCTGGAAGACGTGGAATTGGTCAACGTGGGGTTCGATCTCGTCCCCGCTTTGATCGGCAAGAAAGTGGACGCCATAGTAGGGGCTTATTGGGTCCATGAGTCCATTTCCGCCATCAACCAGGGCTTCCCAGTCAACATCATGCGCATGGAGCAGCATGGCGTCCCCGACTTTTACGAACTGGTTCTGGTTACCAACGAGGAGAATATTAAGGAAAACCCGGAGTTGGTCCGCCGTTTCGTCCGGGCGGTGACAAGAGGCTATCAAGACGCTATCGCCGACCCGCAAGGCGCGGTTGAACTGCTCAAGCGGGTTCGGCCCGAAGTTGATCTGGCCATCGAGAGTCCCGGCGTGGACATGCTGGCTCCTTTGTGGAATTCCGATCAAGGAGTTTTCGGCTGGCAGGACGAGGCTCGTTGGGTGGAGTTTGCCGCCTGGATGGAAGAGACCGGTCTTCTTAAACCAGGCAGCGACGTCAGTGCCGCATTCGACAACAGCTTCGTAGCCGCCGGGCAATAAACCGCACGACGATTTCCGGAGTCGTCCGGCGGGAATGATATACTTCTCCCGTCGCTCGATCTGCGACTTTATCCTTACTTGATTAACTAAGGAGCCTGGAATGTCACTGTATTTCCTGCTGGGGACCTTATCTTCCGGCGGTCGCACCAAGCTCCACAATGAGCCTAACTTGCTAGTCAACTGCACCAGAAACGTTGACATTCCGGGCGCTGAGATCTTGGGCACCTACGCCGTCTTGGGACGTTACGACTACGTATTAATGGTTGACGCGGACGACAACGAAGCAGTGGCCAAGATTTCCTTGGAAATAGGCGTGGGAACGGGGCTCCACATCGAAACTCTTCCTGCCATCGCCATCGGTTTCCTGGCGGATACTTCGCCGGGAGACCCGCTGGACCGGCCCGCCTACATCCAGGAAACGCCGGACCGTAGCGGCCTGACCTAAGATCACGCCCGCGTCTAATTCCAACGGAGGCCCACGCGTAAATGGGACTGAGCGACGAACTTAGGGAGGGCGTCGGCCCGATCTGGGAGCAGGTGGTTACCCATCCCTTCGTGATTGAGTTGGGAGACAACACCCTGTCCCAGGACCGGTTTCGCGTCTACTTTGATCAGGACTATCTCTTCCTCAAGGACTGGGCCATCCTCCTCAGCCTGGCCACCGCCAAAGCGCCCGACTTCGACGCCGCCCGCCAATTGGTGGGATTCCTACATCTGGGATTGGGCGGCGAGGAAGGGTTATTTCAACAGGCGTTCCGGGAACGGGGCCTGTCCCGTCAAAACGTGGCCGACATGGAATACCGGCCGACCACCTTCCACTACAGCGGCTACTTGCGCAACGTAGCCTATACCGGCACATACACCGACGTTATCGCCACCCTGCTGGCGGTGGAGTGGCCCTACATGGACTGGGCCCAGCGGTTGGCATCTGGCGGAAAACGCCCCGCCGACCGTTATTACCAGACATGGATCGACCTGCACACCAGCGACGGGATGACCGGCTTCGTGTCGTGGTTGCGCCAAACGGTGGACGAAGCCCCCCTCAGTCCGGTTGACCGGCCCCGGCTGCAGGCGATATTCCGTGACGTGCTGCGATACGAGCTGGAGTTCTGGGAAATGGCCTACAACAACGAGGAGTGCCCTCAGTGAACATCCCTAAAGTCATGACCATCGCAGGGTCGGACTCGGGCGGTGGGGCCGGCATCCAAGCCGATCTCAAAACCTTCGCCGCCCTGGGCGTCTATGGCGCCTCTACGCTGACCGCCATTACCGCCCAGAACACGGTCGGAGTTACCGCGGTTCACGAAATACCCACCGATGTTATCCGCGCCCAGATCGACGCCGTGCTGTCCGACATCGGCGCCGATGCCGTGAAGACGGGCATGCTGTCCAGCAGCGCGATCATCGAATGTGTCGTTGAGGCGTTGAAAAAACACGGCGTACAACAACTGGTGGTGGACCCGGTCATGGTGGCCAAGAGCGGCGATTCTCTGCTGCGGGAAGACGCTGTCGACTCTCTCCGCACCCGGCTGCTGCCCCTGGCCGCGGTTGTCACTCCCAACATCCCCGAAGCCGAGGCGTTGACCGAGACGAAAATAGTTTCCGACGCCGACGTGCGCCGGGCCGCCGAAGCGATCGTCGCCATGGGCGCCCGGTCAGTGGTGGTGAAAGGGGGCCATCGAGAAGGCCCCGCCACCGACCTGTTTTACGACGGCTCGGATTTTCGAGAGTTCACGGCCCCCCGCTTCGACACCGTCAACACCCACGGCACCGGCTGTACATTTGCCTCAGCGGTTGCGGCCGGATTGGCCAGAGGGATGCCGGTAATCGAAGCGGTCGCCCTGGCCAAGGATTACGTGACCGAAGCCATCCGCACCTCCTTCCCCATTGGCCAAGGACACGGACCTCTGAACCACTTCTACAAGCTGTGGGAGTGAGGTGTCTATGACAACTTTCCGTCAGCAGGTCGAGGTCGGTCCCAGAGACGGTTCCCGGTACCAGCCGGTCATCGCCCTGGTGGACACCGCTTCCACCTACGCCATGATGCCCTCGCCCATGCTGTCCATGCTGGGCATCGATCCGTATTGGACCGGCGTCTTGGAAGGATCGGACGGACGAAGCGAGGAGCGGTCCCTGGCGGAGATTCGCCTCAAGATCGGAGATGCGGAACGCACTGTCGTCTGCGCCTTTGGTCTGCCCGATAGCCAACCGGTTCTGGGCTCCCACACCTTGCAGGCATTCGGATTGAGAGTGGTTCCGGGAACCAGCGCGCTTGCTCCCGGAACCATCTTTCTGCCTTAACCGGCCGCCCTGAATACAAACTCAGTGCCGACGCTGTGCTGAATGAAGGCATCCGGCATCGCCTGAGCGATCCGGTGAGTAGCCGCCCAACCGGTACAATGGCCGGGCACTATGTACCGGGGTCCGATCTCTTGCAGAGCGGAAACGGTGGCGGGAATGATTGGCTCGAACAGGCCGCCGGTCAGGTGGAATCCCCCGGTCACCGCATGTATTGTCTGTATGCCGGTCAGCGCCTGAGCGTTTCGTATTATGTTAATGATCCCCGCATGGCCGCAGCCCGTGATAACCACCAGTCCTTGTCCTCGCAGATTCATGATGGCGCATTGATCGTCCATGATCAACGGATCAGGTTCCCAGTTGCCGCCACGGTTGGCGTAATGATTCGCGAACCCCGTTTCGAACTCGGTCCTCCGGGCAACCTCACCGGAGACCAGGATTCCTCCGTCAACCAACATGGACGGGCCGGTCTCCTCGATAACCTCTATGTAGTCCCGTGTAGTCCCGTTGGAAATCCGATTTCCGGGGAGCAGGCACCTGGAGCTCATGGCCGTCTGGCAACACAATTTTGCGGTCCAAGTACGCATCCGGGTGGAGGACCAGCGGCAGGTTTCTAGCCCCCAGCCGCTGCACCAATCCGGGCAGGCCCAGGGAGTGATCGGCATGACCATGGCTCAGGATGATAGCCTGAAGATCGTGCGCTTTGATCTCCAAAGCGTCCAGGTTGTTCAGCAGGCCCGACTGGCTGACCCCAGTGTCGAACAGGGCCGTGCTGGTTGACCCGCCCCGGTTCACCTTTATCAGCGCTGAGAACCCATGCTCGGCCACCAGGTGCATACTCCCCAGGGGATTAGGGCTGGCACCGACAACCGGCAACCACTTCGGCCCCAACATATACCGCTCGGCCACTTCAGTCCCGGCCATCAACACATCAATAACACCGTCCACCACCGTAGTCACACGAACTTCATCCACTTCCACCGGGATGATGTGAGACTGTGCCATGTTTAACTCCGCCTCCGGTCTCTAGATCTACACAAACTGAATAATTCCTACCACCGAAAACAACACCGTGACGACTAAAGCCATGGCCACAGCCAGACACTTAACAGGATGTGCTTCCAAATCAAAGGGACGAGAGAGCCAGCCAAACCAGCTAAATCCCCAGGCTAGGGGCCTCACCATCAGCGCCGCAGCCACGAACAGATAGAACAGGACCGAGGTGGAGAAGGTTGTCCAGAACAGTATCCCCAGCCACGGACGCTCGCCCTGAAATCTAACGGCGTCCCAGAACTCAAGAAGCTGGGGCCATAGTATCGTTGGCAGGATGAGGTAAATGAGGCCGGACGCCACCAGGTCAAGAACCACCAAACCGGCTAAAACTTTAAGGCTTCCAGTGGCGCCCCGTTGGAGCACCCAGCGGGTTTCCAACAACGAAACGCCGTCGGCGAAAACGTTGAATGCCACAAAAGCGAGCACTTTTGGGTCTGCATAGATAGCGTTTACGAAAGACCGCCCTGTATCCTGCACTAGACACCCAATTACGCATAGGAATGCTTCCGACCACAGCATCGCCTTCAAAGGGTTTATTCCGCCTGTCGACTCCCTGTCACCGAGTTCGTCTACACCGAAGACAGCTACGATCCCGCCGAAAATACCCCCGAAGATACTTCCGAAGATGACGGTGCCGACGATGCCAGCGTCGATTCCGCCGACAATGATGGCACCTCCGACGGCCCCGAAAATGCCACCGATTATAAGGCCGAGGACCAGCCCCGTAATCGCCCAACGGTTCGTCTGATCTCGGATGCCCATTTCGATGATGGCACCGCCGATAAAGCCGCCGACGCCGAAAACGCCCGAGAAGATTACGCCAAAGATTACGCCTCCTACGGCGCCTCCAGAGACGCCGAACAGGCCAGCGAAAATCCCGCCGACGATGACGCCGAAGATGCACGCGAAAACCGCGCCGATATTGTCCGTGACGATGGCCCCGAACGCGATTGCCGCATAGGCGAAAGCAACGAGGATCGCAACGATTAGCAATTCTGCTGCTTGTAGACTTCCAATCCCAAAACCTACGCGTTGGAAAGCCAAAGTTACCGGTGAGAGAAACAGCCCAATCCATACAGCCAATTCCAGGCGTGAAGAGCTACCACTGTATATTTTGTCGAACCATTGTAGAAATGTCTGATTGGCTGAATGCAGCCAGGCCTTCGGCTCTTTCGCAACGTTCTGCCGCAGCCATTGACTGAGGCGTACCTTGAACGCCGGGTTGGCATCCATCCCCGAATCCAACAACCACCCCACGGTGATGATGCCGGTCACTAAAGCCGCCCAGCTACCGGCGAGAACCAAAATTGTCTCATACGTGCCCCTACCAGGACGTGGTTGGCCTGCTAATCGGTCCGAATCACGCTATAATAGCAATCCACAACCTATACCGTGTCAAACTCCCGAGGTTAACCAATAATGTTCAAGCCGGTCTCCAGCCGCGTCAGCTTCCCCGAAGTCGACGCCGGTATCCTGAATCATTGGAACGACAGGGACGTGTTCCACCGGACCGAGACGGAACGGAAGGACTCCCCCTTGTTCATGCTTTTTGAAGGGCCGCCCACGGCCAACGGCAGCCCCGGCATCCATCACGTCCTGGCCCGAGTATTCAAGGACGTCATCTGCCGGTACCGCACGATGAAGGGGTACCGAGTGATGCGGAAAGGCGGCTGGGACACCCACGGCCTTGCGGTTGAATTGGAGGTCGAGAAGTCCCTGGGCCTGGCCACCAAACGGGACATCGAAGAGTACGGCATAGAAAAATTCAACCAGAAGTGCCGGGAGAGCGTGTTCCACTACTTGAAAGAGTGGGAGACGATGACCGACCGCATCGGCTATTGGGTGGACATGGACCACCCCTACGTAACCCTTGAGAACGAGTACATCGAGTCGGGTTGGTGGATACTCAAAGAGCTTTGGGACAAGGGACTGCTATACCGGGACATGCGGGGAACCCCCCACTGCCCCCGTTGCGTAACCAGTCTCAGCTCTCACGAAGTCGCCCTAGGATACAGGGAAGACACCCTCGACCCCTCAGTGTTCATAAAATTCCGCATGGAGACCCCCCCTCAATCCCCCCCTTCGCAAGGGGGGGAGGAAAGTAATGATGCCACCTCCCAAGGCGGGGAAGCTAGTGATTCTCCCCCCTTTGGTAAAGGGGGGCCGGGGGGGATTTCCACCTACCTCCTTGCCTGGACCACCACGCCCTGGACCCTGCCCGGTAACACTGCTCTCGCCGTGAACGAGGCCGCCGAATACTCGGTCGTCGAAATAGACGACGAGGAGGGCGTTAAGGAACGCCTAGTGCTGGCCACCGCCTTGCTGGATGCCAACATCAAACAAGACCATACAGTGGTGGCCACATTGAAGGGGGCTGACTTGGTGGGTGCCACCTACCAACCGCTTTACCAACCGGCGGACTTCGGAACAGAGATTCAACAGTTCGTCCGCCGGGAGTCCGTAAACGGCACGACCATCACGGAGCTATCTACCGCCTCCAAGTTAAATCCGCGTGTGGTAGCCGCCGATTTCGTGTCCATGGAAGACGGCACTGGCATCGTCCACATCGCCCCGGCCTTCGGCGACGAGGACTTGGGACTGGGGCGGGAGAAGGAGTTGGCCTTCGTCCAACCCGTGGACCTTCAGGGCAACGTCACCGGCAATTATCCCTTCTCCGGCAAGTTCGTGAAAGACGCCGACCGGGACATCATGAACGACCTGAGGGACCGGGGTCTACTGTTCCACCGGGGCATCTACCGCCACACCTATCCCTTCTGCTGGCGTTGCGACACCCCGCTGCTCTACTACGCCAAGAACTCCTGGTACATCCGCACCTCGGCCTTGAAGGACCAACTGGTCTCAGGCAACAGCTCCATCAACTGGTATCCCGACTACATCAAAGAGGGCCGGTTCGGCGAGTGGCTGCGCAACAACGTGGACTGGGCCATCTCCAGGGAAAGGTATTGGGGAACGCCCATCCCCATCTGGCAATGCCAGGAATGTACCGAATCTCTGTGCATCGGAAGCGTTAAGGATCTCCAGGACCACGCCACGCCAGGCGACCGGGAGAAGCTGGACACATTGGACCTGCACCGTCCCTACATAGACGATATCCTGCTGGAATGCCCCGCCGATGGCTGCAACGGCCAGATGCGCCGCATCCCCGAGGTTATGGACGCCTGGTTCGACTCGGGAGCGATGCCATTCGCCCAGTGGCACACTCTGGACATCGACGATGTGGACAAGCTTCAGGAGGAGGGGAAATTCCCCGCCGATTACATCTGCGAGGCTGTGGACCAGACCCGGGGCTGGTTCTACAGCCTGCACGCTCTATCCACCTTGCTGAAGGGACAGCCATCCTACAAAAACGTCATCTGCCTGGGCCTGATCCTGGACGAGCAGGGCCACAAGATGAGCAAGCGAATAGGCAACGTGGTGGAACCCATACCGGTGCTGGACGAGCATGGGGCCGACGCCCTGCGCTGGTACCTGTTCACTGCGTCTCAACCCGGTGAGCCTCGCCGATTCTCCGCCAGGCTGGTAAACGAGACCGTGCGCCGGGTGATGCTGACACTGTGGAACGTGTATTCCTTCTTCACCAACTACGCTTCTATAGATGGATTCGACCCGCAGCAAACCCCGGCGGATTGGAAGCCGGAGAACGAGTTGGACCGGTGGATACTTTCCGAGTTGAACACCTTGATCGAACAGGTGGACGGCTACCTGGACTCATACGACCCCACCAACGCCGGCCGCCGATTGCAAGAGTTCATCGACCAACTATCCAACTGGTACGTGCGCCGCAGCCGGCGCCGCTTCTGGAAGAGCGAGAACGACGTGGACAAACAGTCCGGCTACGTCACATTGCATCGGTGCCTAGTGACCGTGGCCAAGCTGATGGCGCCCTTAGCCCCATTTGTTTCCGAGGAGATATATCAGAACCTGGTCTGTTCAGTAGACTCCGCCGCGCCCGACAGCGTACACCTGGCTATCTTCCCCGTGGCCGACAGGTCCCTCATCGACCAACCACTGAACGACGCCACCCAACTGGCCATGCGCATCGCCAGCATGGGTCGCAGCGCTCGTTCCAAAGCGGGGCTCAAGGTGCGCCAGCCGCTCAATGCCCTGAGGGTTGTCGTCAGGAACGATATCGAGGAGAGCCAAGTTAGGAATCTTTCGGATCAACTTCTTGAAGAATTGAACGTAAAGCACGTTCTGACTTATGTAACGGGAAGTTCCAATGAAGTTGAGTTCTGGGATTGGAATGTAACAGCTAACATGGCGTTGGTCGGCCCCAAGTACGGTGCGAGCTCGCGGCATGTGGTCACGGCGTTGGCTGATCTGGTCCCGCGAGACGTGGCGATGCAAGTAAGCATCGGTCAGCCGATAGGTCTTCGAAGTCAAGGCGACGGGAGTCCACCGATCCAATTAGAACCAGATGAAGTAAGTTTGACCCGGGTGCCGCCGGACGGTTTTTCCGTGGTCGAAGAGGGGCCTTACGTCGTCGCCATGGAAACCGAGGTTACCCCGGAACTGGCCGAGGAAGGCCTGGCCCGGGAGTTGGTCCATCGCATCCAGAACCTGCGCCGCTCATCGGAGTTTGAGTTGACCGACCGCATCGTCACCTATTACCAAGCGCCCGATGATATCGCCAGCGTCATGACCGGCAATTTTTCCGGCTACATCCGCCAGGAAACCCTCAGCGAAGAACTGGTCGCCGGGTTAGCGCAAGATGGGTCCGAGAGCGAAACGTCCGACGTTGACGGGATGGAAGTGACCCTGGGAGTCAGGCGCGTTTAGCGCGGCCAAGCATGCCCGAACTTCCCGAGGTTGAAAATGCCCGGCGTTGCTTGATAAAAGCAGAGTTGCCGGGACGCGCTTTCACCAAAGCCGATATCGGCTGGGCTAAAAGCGTCAAAACCCCAGACCTGGAAGAATTTGTCCTGGGTCTGCGTGGCGGAGTGGTGCAGGAAGTGCATCGCCGGGGCAAGTACATTCTCCTCCCATTGGTAAACGACGAATCAGAAGCGCGGACCCTGATCCTCCACCTGGGCATGAGCGGCGGTCTATCTGTTCAACCCAGCACGAATCCCATGCACCCCCTGGTGCGCCACACCTTCTCCTTGGACGACGGAAGGGAGTTACGGTTCGAGGACGGCCGCAAGTTCGGCAAGATCTGGCTAGTTTCGGATCCCAGCGAGGTGCTGCCTCCCCTCAGCCCGGAGCCGTTGGAAGGCGGGCTCACGCCGCAAGTGCTGGCCCAATCATTGCAGGGACGTAAGGCCCCCATCAAAGCCTTGCTGTTGGAGCAGTCCATAGTCGCCGGGATGGGCAACCTGTACGCCGACGAATCCCTGTTCCTAGCGGGAATCAACCCCACCCGTTCGGCATCCAGTCTAACCGGCGAAGAAATTGACCGGCTGCAACGGTGCATCGTCGACGCCCTCTCTGCCTCTATAGCAAAGTACGAAACCGCCCGCGACGAATCCTGGCCTGACCCACCACGCGCTCTAACCGGCTGGACCCACCCCCGCACCGAAGGCGCGCCCTGCCCCCGCTGCGGCGGCCCCTTCACCGGCACCCGGGTCCGTGCCAGGGGGACATACTACTGCCCCAAGTGCCAGGTATAGGGGAGGATTTACTCGGAACGGACGACAAGGCGTCAACCCACCCACGTCATCCTGAACGTAGTGAAGGATCTTAGCTTCTGTCTAAAACCTGATTGAATCCCCTACGCGGCCGTCCCGTAAACATGGTCTGGGACCACGATAATTACCGATCGCTGATCGTCCCGCATGGCCTGGTCGTACTCCTCCCAGTTGGAGTGCTCCTCTCCCGAACAGGTGCGGTAGGCGTCCCTAAGAGCCGTTTTGAACTCTTCGGGGTCTGTGTTGTCAGCCGACAGTATCGTTGCCCGGCCTTCTAACACCACGAAGGGCCGCCAGTTTTCCGCGGACACCATCAGTGTGCACCGGGGGTCCCGCCTCAGATTCCTCAGCTTTACCCGACTCTCTGTAACCGTGAAAGCGATGCCGTCGCGGTACGGGCCGCAGCTAATTATGCTCATCTGGGCGGCGCCGTTGCGGCGGAAAGTGGTGAGCACCCCTCGATGGGTCTGGGCGGCGAAGTCTTTTACTTTGTCCGGAAGCATATCCTGTCCTCCTGGAATTTGGGCTGCCAAGGATCGAACACCTAAAGAACGAAGTCAATCTCGAACAGATCATAGTGGGACCGGTGCATGTCCAAGCTGGAGTAAACCTGTTGTGCGACGTGGTTGTTCCGCTCCACGTATAGCCGTATGCCGCAAACATCCCCCCGCCGTCTGGCCTCAGAGTGTACGTGGCTGTCTAGAGCCCGGTAGACCCCTTGGCGCCTGTATTCGGCGTCGACGTACACGCTCTGGATCCACCAGAAGTAGCCGTTGCGCCAATCGCTCCACTCAGTGGTGATCATCAACTGACCCACCGGACGGCAATCCACTTCCGCCATCAGGTAGAAGCCCAAGTTATCCCGGTCAAGCACTGCGGAGACCCCTTTGCTGAGTAGTTCCAAGTCCAGGGTTTTACCTTCGGTCTCCTTGGCCATGGCTGCGTTGTACTTCACCAACGTGTTCAGGTCGTCTCGGGTGGCGTTGCGGACAACGATTTCTAGTCTGGGGTCACTCAAATCTGTTGGGCTCCTAGCTTCGGGATCTTCGGGTCGACCTAACTCAGATGAGAGGAATATATCTTGAAAGTCGTACTGATCGGGAAGGGACCATCCCCATCCTAACCTTCCCCAGTCCGAGGGGGAAGGGACTTTTGCCCAAATAGTTCGAGGTCGGGATTGGAACTAACTGATCCAGAAAGTCGAGCCTTGGTCCCCTTTCTGCACTTCTATGCGAACCGGGAACACGTCCTTCATGTCTTCCAGATGGGTTACGATAATTATCTTCTCGAAGTCCTTTTCGATGGCTGAAATGACGTCCAGGATACGCTCCCGGCCTGGGCCATCTTGAGAACCGAAACCCTCATCGATGAATAATGTGGGCAGAGGAGCGCCGATGCGTTGGGCCAGGACTTTGGAGAGGCCGATACGAAGGGCCAGGTTGATACGGAAAGCCTCACCGCCGCTGTACATCTCGTAGCTACGCGGTCCCAGTTCGTCGCTGACGTTGATCTCGAGGGTTTCTATGGGGTCGCCATGGCCGCTCCGGCGCTCCCGCTGGGTCTCAAGCTTCACCTGCATCCGATTGTCGGTCATACGGCCCAAGAGAATGTTGGCCTCTTCCTCCAACCGGGGCACCACCGTCTCGATCAGCATGGCTTGGATCCCTTGACGGCCAAAAGCGGTAACCAGTTCTTGGTAGATCCCTTCGTCTTCCTTCAGCAACGCCAGACGGGCCGAATCCCGGCTGACCTCACGTTTGAGCCCCTGCATCCGTTGCAACTCCCCGTCAAGATAACCGAGACGGGCAGTGGTGGCCTGCCGAGTGGATTCCAGTTCGGCCAGATCTGATTCAGCGGCCTTGAGACTTGTTTGCAACTTGGGGAGTTCAGAAATGGCCTGTTCGTCGGCCAAACGCCGTTGCTGAGCCTGTTCCAGGTCGGCGCGGCGGCGGTTGAGGATATCTTGGGTGCGGGCTAGCGACTCTTGCTCAGGAGGCAAGTTGGCTTCGGCTTGAGTCAACTGCCCATTCCGCTCTTCGAAATGCGCCAGCTCCCGGGTTTCGGCATAGCTTTGCTGGCGGGCTTCCTCATCGTATCCCAAGGAAACCATTTGATCTTCGATCGCCTTGAGTTCCGACCGTTCAGCGGCGGCGAATTCGCCGGAATTCAGAGAGGATTGAGCCTCCGTCATCTGCTTTCGATCTTCGTCCAGCATCCTCTGGGCTTCAAGGGATTCTTGAATGCGTGATTCAAGCTCCTGCAGCTTGGCCTGTCCCTCCCGCAGCGCTAGCGTGAGGGCTTGATCCCGTTGCCCCCATTCCTTTTCCGTGTCCGACTTCTCAGTTTCAAGCTGCTTCAACCGCCGGCTGTTTTGCCGGTATAGCTCCCGTTTAGCCTCGATGTCGGTGTTGTAGGCATGAGAAAGGGCGTCGCACCCATCCTGTCCCAGTGATGTTTGGCAAAGGGGGCAAACGGCTTCCTCTCCCCCGGTTTGCTGTAAGAACTCCAGCTTGGCCGCCAGGTCCTGGCCTTCCAACCGGTAACGCTCCGAGGTACTTTGGGCTTCTCCGATGGCAGTTGATGTCTCGGTTAAACGTTCCCGCAGTCCGGCGACTTGAACCTTTTCCCGGTCAAGGCCACCCAGTCGTTCCTGAACCTGCTCACGATGGCCGGACAACTCGGACTCAGCGCCGGCTTTGGGAGGCAATTCCACTTCCACGCGGCGCATTAGCTGGGCGATCTTGGCTTCCAATAGCGTCCGGCTGCTATCGATGGACCTTTGCAGCTGGTTTTTGCTCTCGCCAAGCTGGTCATATCGGCCGCGCGCCTCTTCCAAGGAATCGAACCGATGGCGGGCCAAGGCCAGACGCTCAAACCCCTGCCTGATGGCATCCGCCTGTTCGATAAGGTCCAGATACCCCCGGACACGTCCCTGACCTGTCGAAATAGACGCTTCTAGCTGCTCTATATCACCTCGAATATCAGCGATGTTCTTTCCTGACTCCGCCAGACGCTCCTGAAAGGATTCAAGCTCACCCACTTGCGCGCGAAGGCCCTCGACTCGTCCGCGGCTTTCTTCTGTCTGAAGATTGACTCTGTTCAGCCGTTCTTTAACTTCCGCCAACTCAATGGCTGGGTCGCCGATGTTTTCCAGGTCAGACCGCATGCGGCTCAATGATCCTTCGATCTCGGAAGTGGTAGATTTCCCTTCATCCAACCTCTGTTTCGCTCGTTCTTGAATCCGGTCGTAGGCTTCCAATCCCAGGATCTTGGACAGGACTGCCTTGCGGTCGGCGGGGGTTTTGCCGGTGAACTCGGCGGCTCTGCCCTGTAGCAAGAACGCCGAGTTGATGAAGGTATCGTAGTCCATGCCGACGGTCTGCTCGATCTTGGCTTGGGTTTCGCGAATGTGGTCTCCGGTGATAGCTATCGCGCCGTTTTCGCCCAGCACTTGAAGTTGCAAGTCGGACACGCCTTGGCGGCGCCGGCCACCGGCCCGGGAACGGCTGCGAATCACCCGGTAAGAAGTATCCCTGGCCAGGAACTCCAGCTCTACCCGGCACTCGTCGGCGCCGTAGGAAATCAGGTCGTCCTGAGTCTTTCCTCGGGCCTCGCCCCACAAACACCAGGTAATAGCATCCAGTAGGGCCGACTTGCCGTGACCGTTGGGACCGCACAGGCAGGCGACGTGGATGCCCCGGAAATCCAGGGTTGGCACGTCTTCTCGATAGCACAGGAAGTTCCTGACGCTGAGACGCTGGGGTATCATGGGAGGGTCCGAAACGGGGTGTATCCGGAGTGGTCAGCCGCACCGATCGAACGTGTAACTTCGACGTTATCTACCATTCGCCTCACCCCTCTATGACCGGGAATATTCTATCACAGGCATGCCTCCACCTTGACCCTCGCGCAACGGCAAGCCTACAATCGAATCTAAGAGATACAAAAAACCATGGCTAGGACGCTGAAACGTGCTTGAGAACCTAACTGAGAAACTAACCGGAATCCTGAACAAGCTGACCAGCAAGGGTCGGCTGACCGACAAAGATATCGACGAAGCTCTTGGCATGGTACGCCGTTCTTTGCTGGAGGCGGACGTTAACTTCCGGGTGGCCAGGGATTTCGTGGCCGCTGTCAAAGCACGGGCTCTAGGCTCGGACGTTCTGGAGAGCCTCACTCCTGGGCAACAAGTCGTCAAGATCGTCCACGAAGAGCTCACTTCACTGTTGACCGGAGGCGAACACCGGCTCGTGCCTTCCAGCCAACCCACCAACGCCATTATGTTGGTGGGACTGCAAGGGTCAGGTAAAACCACTACCGCGGCCAAGCTGGCCCTGTCCCTACGCCGCCAAGACCGGAAAGCCTTGCTGATCGCCGCCGACCTGCGCCGCCCAGCCGCCATCCAACAATTGGAAACCTTGGGCAAGCAGTTGGACATTCCGGTCTACTCGGAAGACCCGGCATCTTCCTCCGTGGTGCAAGTTGCCAAGAACGGTATGAAGCGCGCCGAAGAATTGGGGGTCCACTGGGCCATCGTGGACACCGGGGGCCGCCTCCAGATCGACAACGAATTGATGAAGGAACTGGAAGAGGTTAAGGCCGCCATATCCCCTCAGGAAATCCTGCTGGTCGTCGACGCGATGACCGGCCAAGATGCCGTCAACGCCGCCGAGGGATTCCATGAAAAGGTCTCGCTGACCGGGCTGATAATGACCAAGATGGACGGCGATGCCAGAGGTGGCGCGGCTCTGTCGGTGACGCGGGTAACCGGTGTTCCCATCAAGTACATGGGTGTGGGGGAACGGCCCGACGCGCTGGAACTTTTCTATCCCGACCGCATGGCCTCCCGGATCCTGGACATGGGAGACGTGCTGACCCTGATAGAAAAAGCACAAGAGTCGGTTGACGAGAATCAGGCCAAGGAGATGGAGCGCAAGTTCCGCGAGGCCAGTTTCGACTTGGAAGATTTCTTGACCCAGATCCAGGCAGTCAAAAAGATGGGCTCGCTAAGCCAGATCATGGAAATGATCCCCGGCATGGGCCAGATGAGTTCCAAGCTAAAGGCCGGGGCCTTGGACGACGGCCAGATCGAGCGAGTGGAGGCCATCATCCGCTCGATGACCCGCGAGGAGCGGCAGAAACCGGAGATCATCAACGGCAGCCGCCGCCGCCGCATCTCCCGGGGCAGCGGTACCACGCCCCAAGACATCAACCAGCTACTGAACCAATTCCGCCAAACCCAAAAAATGATGCGCCAACTATCCCGCTCCCGAAACCCCAAGAACCTGATGAGTTTGTTTAGGTAATCCTATCTTGTTGTCTACCTGGGCACGGAGCCTTTAAAACCGAATCACGCCGCAAAACGGGCAACGTCTACGTGACGCTCCGAAGCGAAGTTCTCCCGATGCATTTTTATCCGCTCGATTTCGTGGAGGGTTTCAGCGGTCATATAGCTTTCACCGCAGTGGAAGCAGCTCAGAACTGGCACGTTTTCTATGACCAGCAAGTTTTTACCTTGCCCAAAGGTTCTGGCAAGCCGACGGACCCTGATTCCTTGTTGGCCGCAAATATCGCAAATCATTCCGTCTCCGTTTCGCCCAACGCATATACGGTTATGATTACAAGTAGGTTGGTTGGACCAATCTTAGCGACTACCTCAACACGGCCGCCTGCTACAGTCTGCCCGCGTAGCCGATATTTACTTTCACCGCTTAGACGGTCGTGTTGACGTTCCAAAATAACACCAGAAAGGGTACCACGTTCTACATCGTAGACGCTCAAACCGTCTTCGCCCATTTCCTCATCAGCGTGCAGGGTCATTACATATTGACGCCGACGGATTCTCGCCTGCATGCGTCTCAAGATTCGCCGATACACGGTCACCCTCGTCTAATACGTTACTAAGCTTCGCCAAAGTTCCGCTCAATCCTTCCAGACCGATCGATGTTGTATGCTTAAAAGGGGCAAGGGCAATCAAATCTTCTTTTACTAACCGGCTTTTTCCTGCCCGTTTTCCAGTTTGGATCCAAGTCTACTCCCGGCCAATTTCATCCCCCTACGCCATCCCCGTCCGCATTGCGGTGAACATGTAGGTGGTGGCGTAGGTCCTCCAGGGTGACCACCGGCGGCAGAACTCTTCTACCTGGGCATCGTTCAGGGGCTCTTCTTGAAAGTACAATCGGGAAACGACACGCCTTAAAGCCAAGTCGCCAAGGGGCAGGGCATCGGGGCGGCCCAAGGCCCGGATCAAGAGCCACTGGGCGGTCCATTGACCCACTCCCCGCATGCTGGTTACGTGCTGTATCACCGATTCGTCGTCCATCCGGTGCAGCCCTTCCATGCCTTCAGGGTCATCCAGCGCCGCGCAAGCGATCCCGTGGACATATTCCGCTTTGCGTTGGCTGAGCTTCAGGCCCCGCAGGTCCTCCACACGGAGAGCGGCCAGGGTTTCGGGCCTGGGAAACGCATAGTAGGTCTCGCCATCGAAGGTTTGACGTGGTCCGTGGGTTTCTATGAGCAGAGTGCGGATGATGCGGGCGACATTGGTAGCGATCTGCTGGCCGAGAATAGCTAACACCAAGGCTTCAAATACCGAGGCGGTATGCGGCATGTGCAGCCCATGGAATCGCTGAGTTATGGCCGACATCGCCGGGTCGCTTTGGGCCAGAGCGTAGAAGGGAGTCAAATCTTGCCCAATCCCTAAGATCCAGGCAACTTGGTTTGCCGCCGATTCCGCCACGGATGAAGTCAGTCTTTCGCCTTGTAGATCGACAGCCAATTCGGGTTCTTCCAGACTGCCAACGGAAGAAACCGATGCCAGCACCAACTTGCCATCCAGGTCCAGCAACCGCCGGTAGACTCCATCGGCCAGAGAATCGGTGGCGTAGCGTCCCTGAAAATAGGTAAGGTAGCCGGCGGTCAATTCGAAGTCGAATGGAGCCACGGGAGTGATTGTCCTGGCTATCCTATCCATGAGGTCTCAACAAGGGAGCGGACCCTATAATATCGTGGATCGATCCATCGGGGGTAAATGTGGTCTGGAACAGGTGCATGGTTTCCGCCATCCATGACTCGGTGGGTTCAAAGGAGCATGAGGTAACCGAGGTCCCGATTTTCTGCCACTCCGATGCCGATACTCCGTCTCTGACCCGCCCGATGGTCAGGTGCGGGTTGAAGCTGCGTCTCTCCTTGGCGAATCCCTGCTCTGCCATCGCCTCTTCCACGCCTAACTGGACACCAGTCAAGGGGGCCATGTCACCCGCCACGCCGGCCCATAAAACCCTGGGTTGGCGCTGGTTCGGGAACACGCCCAATCCGGCCAGAGTCAAGGAGAGGCTAGATACTTCTTGACCAACCCGGACCATCGATTCTAGAATCCCGTCCGCCCGCCTCGGGTCTATGTTCCCTAGAAACTTCAGGGTTAGGTGGATTCCACCGGGGTCAACCCACCTTACGCCACGGGGTATCGCCGCCTTCAAACCGTCGATCGCACCGGATAGCGACGAACGAGCCGCATCGGATATCTCCAGGGCGATAAAAACCCTGATCGCTCCTCCCCGAACCATCAGCCGGCTAATTCTTCCCGCAAGCTCTTGAGATGGCGGTACCATCCAGCCAAGTCGTCCAGGGAATACGTGGCGTTGGCCGGGCTGGGGTTAGGCGTCACGAAAACTCGAGTGTCCCCGACGGTGCGTTCTTGCAGGCCCAGCTCGGCGTTTTCTCGTACATCTTCCGTATAGCGAAGGTAGGCGTTATACGCGGTGACGCCATGGAAACAGGCGATACGTGGTTGGTACTTCAGCAACTTTTCTTTTAATACCGGCGACCAAAAGTGGAAGTCGGCCGCTTTCAGTCCGGACCCCATGGCGGTGGGGCGCTTCACCACGTCGGTAAACCCGATGCCATCCGCCAGGAGGCTGCCGTCCTGCTCAGGAGTCAGCTCCCGAGCCACCAGATCCGATCTGTTAAAGGCCGGCCAGAACCGGTTACGCGGATTGGCGAAGTAGTGGCCCACAGCCACCGAAGGCAAGGAAGGATTCAAACCCACGAATACGATGTCCAATCCCGATTCCAGGTGGTCGGCTAGCGTTACTAAATCTTCCAAACAGTCCTCGGCTACAGACCGAACAATCGGGCGGCGTTCCCGGACAAAATGGATCCTTGATCCGCTTGAGCCAGACCAGCCTCTTCGACCTGCCCTAATAAACGCCGAGCTCGAATCAGGGGGTAATCCGTGGCGAAGAGGATCTTGTCCGCACCTACCAGGCCGGTCACGGCGACAAATACATCGGGCCGGTAAAGAAAAGGAGATGCCGCGGTGTCGAAGTACACGTTTTCCAAAACCTGAGGCACTTCCGGCATCAAAGCGTAGAAGGGAAGACCGCCACCCCAGTGAGCGCAAATGATGACGTTGGACGGGAAATTTTCGATGAAGCGGTAAAGTTTGTCCGGAGTAGTCTGTCCTTTCCCCGGATACTGGTGGCCCACCGGCTCCGAAGCGTGAACCAACACGGGAAGGCCCAATCGGCCTGCCGCTTCCATCAATGGCTCCATCGTCGGACCATCGGATAGGTCAAACCCCTGGGTATCAGGATGAAGCTCGCCGATGCCTTTCAAGCCGGCGGCGGCGCAACGCTCCATCTCGGCCACCGCTTCGCCGCCCCAGTTTGGATCGACCGAGCAAAATCCGGTTAATCTGCCGGGATGTGCAGCCACCGACTCAATTATGTAGTCATTGGCTTCTTGGGCTAACTGGAAGTCCGTCCAGCCCATGCCCATCACCACTGAATGATTCACCCCATCCCGGTCCATGTCGGCCAGCAGGGCTTCAGCGCTGGCGAGCACGGCGTCATCGCTGGCGAGGATACCGGCAAAAGTGGCGTCCCGGAGCGACAACTGGGAACGGCGGTCTTGAAAGCTCGGCGGAAGGATATGACAGTGGCTATCGATCACCATATCAGGTGGGATAATTATAGGTACCAGGCGTTCGATTTGCCAACGGAGCACCTGGACGTGCAAATGAAGGCAGTTTTATAGTTTCAATCTAGATCCCTAGGTATAATGACCTGCCATGATGCCACAATCGCCCTCCACTTTGCTGAATCAGACCGCTCCTGAGTTTAGCCTGCCGGACACCGAAGGCGACCTAGTCTCTCTCCAGGACCTCCGAGGGAACAAGGTTGTCTTGGTGTTTCTGCGCCACTTCGCTTGACTACCTTGACGAGAGCACCTGTCGCAGTTGCGGCGGCGGTATACCGAGATTCAGACTCTTGGCGGGGTGGTGGTCGGGGTTTCATTCGAGTCCCGAGACCGGCTATTCCAGATGTCACGGCAGATGCAACTCCCCTTTCCAGTGCTCTCAGACCCGGAGAAAGACGCATACCGGGCTTTCGGCCTGAGCTCCGGAAAACTAAGACGGATATTCGGGCCCGGCACGATCTGGGCCTACGCCAAGCTGTTAGCCGCCGGACAGATGTACCACTTCCGCAGGAGCGACTTCCTGCAATTGGGGGGCGACTTTGTCATCGACGCCGCCGGGTTTGTCCGATATGAGTACCGCAGCGGAGCGCCCCATGACCGGCCATTGGTGGATCAAATCATCGCCTTGCTGGGGGAAATCTGAGTTGATGGGCGATTCTAGAGACAGCCGTAAAGCGATCAACACTCGAAATACGATCTGGTCCCGCTAATTGCCACCTGATTTGGTGACATCCACTCGGTCCGGAGGCCAGTTCCAAAATCAGGATTCGGGCTTGGCCAACGAAAACAAGCCACGAGACTTAGCCTCGTGGCCGGGAGATTCCTTAGGGCCGGCAATTGAGTGCCGGGAAATGAAACCTTACCTCCGGGCCCGTCTACCTCCGGGGCCCTCGTCGATGACCGTCTCTAGGTTCTAAGTCCGCTTCGTTGCCCCTCTGCGGGGCGGATAATACATTGCCGCGTTCCCCTTGTAGGGGAACGCGGCAAAGAAGGAAAGAGAATGAGACGTCGCGTTCTAAATGCCTCCAATCTCCTGGCTCTCGTCGATAACCATTCCTTGGACTGGAGTCCGCTTGGAGGCGGGGTAGCCGCCAACTTCCTGGCTCTCGTCGATGACCGCGTTCCGCAGGGTGGTCATGAAGCTGCCGCCATTCTCTTGGCTCTCGTCAAAGGCCAACTCATGGGGCAGCCTTACCGTCGCTGCCGGGTATCCGCCTACTTCTTGACTCTCGTCGATGACCGCGTTCCGCAGGGTGGTCATGAAGCTGCCGCCGTTCTCCTGGCTCTCGTCAAAGGCCAACTCATGGGGTAGCCTTACCGTCGCTCCCGGGTATCCACCTACTTCCTGACTCTCGTCGATAACCATGCTCTGGACCAGGGTTCGCTTGGACGCCAGGTAGCCGCCAACTTCCTGGCTCTCGTCGATGACCATTCCGGTATTGACGGAGTTGACCGTCTCCGCGGGGTTGAATGCTCGGGTCTCGGAGCCGCTCAACAACACGCTGAATCCTGCAATCAATCCGGTTCCTATCGCCAATCCAAGGATCGCCTTCTTGCTGATCATTCGGTTTTTCATCTCGCTCTCCTTTCCTTTACTTGATGTGGTGTTGCCTTTGGTTTGCTGCCTGGGGTCCAGTAGTTGTTTGATGGTGGTTTTCATCTCTTTCTCCTTTTTCTTTCTGCCGGGCCATCCCGTTTATTCCCGATGATCCGGGAACCAGTCCGTTGTTGTTCTCGACAAAACCACAGTAACCGGCGGTCCAGCATGCGCACATCCGGAAGATTCGTCATTTTCTGAAATAGAACATGGGTGCGAAATTGCATTGCACTAGGTAGTACTACCTAGTGGGGGAACGGAGATGCATAAACCACTAAATAAATGGGAGCCTAGAGACTGAGTTAGATTTGGAGTTACTAAATTCCGGAGTGTGGCAACCGAGAAGTTCAGCGTCGTATTAGGTTGGCAAAGGAGAGAAGGGAGAACGGAGGGAGCGGCTAGGTCAGACCTTGGTGCGCGGCGAAGGTCGCCGCTTCGGTGCGATTGGCGGTATTGGTCTTGTTCAGGATGTTTCTAACGTGGTTGCCGACAGTTCGGAAGCTGATGAACAGTTCTTCGGCGATCTCCCGGTCGGTTTTACCCGCCGAGATCAGTCGCAGGACTTCTACTTCCCGCTGGGACAGCCCGGCGGGGTAGGTGGGGGCTCTGACCGGTCCGGCCTCGGCTCGCTCCTGTAGAGCGACAGCACGCTCCAGGGAGGGCTGCATCTTCATTTCGCGGAACTCAGCGATGGCGGTTTCCAGGTGCTCCAGGGCTTCGGCCCGATCCTGATTCTTGCCTTGCCCTGACCCTTCGGCTCCGCTCAGGGCAGGACCTGTCGACGGGTCCAGCAGCAGCTCCGCAAGCTGAAGGTGGGTCAATGCTTCCTCGGGTCGGAAAGGCATCTCCCGGCAGACTTCCAGCGCAGTCTGGTAATAACCGCGGGCTTCGTCGGCCCGGCCCAGGAGCGCCGCCGCGCCACCCAGGTGGCGGGCTATTTAGGTATTATGAATATAGCCGGTTAAGCGCAACCCGGTGTCCGCAAACCGGCGCAGCAGCAGACCGGCCACTTCCCGGTGCCCCACCAGCACGGCAGCCTCCAGCATCGAGATATCGCGCTCAGTCCTGGTCTCGTCTTCATCTGAGCCAATGTCTGGGCGAGCCAGCAATAACTCCTCCAATAAAGGCATCACCTCTTCTTGTCGGCCCAGGTGCGCCAGGCAGAGGGCCCTGTGGAAAACGCTGACTTGAAGGAGTGCATCATCGCCCTTCCCAAGATACAGCAGTGGCCTCACGCTAGCGAAGCTTGAGAATCGTTCAGCGGATCCAGAAATGCCCAACTCGCCGCCGCGGTTCGACATGCTCTGGCCCATCGCCACGGCGTCCTCCAGACGACCGTCCAGAGAGGCGAAAATAGCGTTAGCTAACATGGAGAAAAGCAGTGCGGTCGGATTCCCGGTACGCTGGGCCACCTCATCCATTTCGCGCCAAACCTCTTCGGCCCGCCCGCGTTGCCCCCAGGCAAGAAAGGTGGAGCCGATTTCACACATTGTTGAAGTCAACCTAGGTGCGCTCACACCCGTACGGGGCCGTATTGCCAATTCGTCTGCTAGACGCAGGACCTCTTCCCCATGCTGGGGCGCTTTTGCCAAAAATAGCCAAGCGTGAGCGGCTTGCCAAAAGGCCTCGGGATCGTCCAGGCGGCGTGCCAACTCCAAAGCCTTGCCCGCGTGGGCAACCCCTTCCTCCGAGCGGTCATTGTAGAACCTCAGAAGGGCCAGGAACGCATCTGCCACCGCCCGCTCCACTGTACCCGGCTTAGCGTACCGGTCGGCCCGCTCCACCCACTGAGCCGCTTCAGAGGTGCGTAGTGCCTCCGTCCCTCCGGTTCGGTATATCAACGTTACCGCCAGCCCGCAGGCCCGTGATGCGCGTGTGCTGTCGCCCAGGTCCTCGGCCAGGGACAGGACCTCAGGCGCCACCACGTCGATGACTCGTCGTGGCTCCCGAGACAGGCCTAGGGCATTCCCCAAGGCCAACAGCAGGTCGCACCGTCTCCCTGTCGTCAGGGTCCAACACTTCCTGTACTTGCAAGCAGCGCTCCAAGTGGCCCGCCCCTTCCCAATAGGCGTAGACCGCCGTGGCCCGCCGGGCTGCCATCTCCCCATACTCAACGGCCTTGGCCAGATCCGAGGGGTCTGAGGAGTGAGAGAAGTGCTCCGCCAGCTCTACGGCATGTTCTTCGAGGCGAGCCTGATATTGCTGCTCGATGGTGCGAGCCACTTGCTGGTGCAGGCGCAGGCGCCGGGGCGCTATTATCTCTTCGTACATCGTTTGGCGGAAAAAGGCATGGGCGAACGAATAGTTCACTATGCCTACAATCGAGGAGCGTTCCTCGATCACTACGGCGCTCTGTGCTTCTTCTAGGGAGGCATCCAACTCCTCGTCTGACACCTGGGCTACGCTCTGCAACAGCGCCAAAGGAAACTCCCGACCAATAACCGAAGCAACGGCAAGCAGCCGATTGCACTCTTGACTCAATCGGGAGAGGCGTTTACCGATCACATCTCGAAGACCTTCGGGTATCCGGCCAGCCACTCCTTCAACAGATGCATCCCCCAGCCCAGCCCGGCTTCCTTCTTGCCGGACCAACAGACCTTCTTCCGCTAAGTAGCGCAGAACTTCCTGAACGAACAGGGGATTTCCCTCGGTCTGACGCTCAACCGCTACAGTCAGTCCCGATTGAACTTCCTGTCCCGCCGCGGCCTCAACCATCCTTTGGACCTCGTCTACGGCCAGGCCCCGTATCAGTACCCGGCTAAAGCTTGATATTCGACTTAGATTTGCCAAGGCCCCCGATAGCGGGTGGGTCCGGTCCACTTCCACGTCCCGGTAGGTCCCCAATACCATCAGCCTGAACCCAGCCAAGTTGCGGGCGAGGTGAGTGAGCAAATCCAGAGTGCCTCGGTCGGCGTCGTGCAGGTCCTCCAGCACCAAGAGCAGCGGTTGGGCGGAGGCAGCGTTACGGAGAAATTCGCTGACCGCCTGCAGGAGCCGGTAGCGGTCTTCTTCGGGGTCTCCCGGCTGCCGGAGCTCGACCTGCAATTTTTCTCTGACGTCGGGGACGATGCGGGCCACATCAGAGGCCCCCGCGCCCAATTCCTGGCGAATGGCATCGGTTTCGCGCGACAGTACGTAGTCCCGCAAGGCCTCCACAAAGGGAAGGTAAGGCAAGGAGAGAGAGCCCTCTTCGTAGCACCAGCCCCAGAGCACCTGAGCGCCGTGCTCTTTGGCATAGGCAGCTAATTCTTGAGCGGTGCGGGTCTTGCCGATCCCCGGTTCGCCGGCAAGCATGACGAGACGCCCTTGGCCGGAAAGAGCATCGTCCAGGGCCGTTTCCAGCGCCGCCATTTCTTGCTGGCGGCCAACGAAGACGCTGGAATTAAGAGAGATAAACGCAGTTCGCTCTGGTCTAAGCGCTGGTTGGCTCATGACGCTATTTTAACCAGAAAGATAGACGCATTCCACCGAGACGTCAGAATTTAGTGGTCCGCGCCGTTTTTTCCGAAATCCTCGTCGCCGAATACGCCCACTTCCCGGCCTTGGAAGACATGGACCACGAAGCCTTCCCGAGCGATTCCCAAGGCGTCGACCATGTCTTCATCGACCGTTTCGATGATCTCCTGGATAGCTTCTTGGGTAAGGCTCTCATCAACGGCTAGGGCAACATGGACCATTTCGTCGGTGAAGTGGATATCAAGCCTGCCGACTTGCCGGTCGCCCTGCTGGATAGTGTAGGCTTCGGAAAAGGGGGTGCGGACCTCGCGCTCGAAGGTAAAATCCGGCACAGCCAGCCTCCCTTCCTATTCCCTGACCTGACCGTCGCCCATGATCACCCACTTGTAGGAAGTGAGTTCCTTTAGGCCCATGGGACCTCTGGCGTGGAATTTCTGGGTGCTGATGCCCACTTCCGCTCCCAAGCCAAACTGGCCACCATCGTTAAACCGGGTGCTGGCGTTGACGAACACCGCAGCGGCGTCCACTTCGTCAAGGAAACGCATGGCCGCCGAATAGTCTTCGGTGATTATCGCCTCTGAGTGGCCGGACCCGTAGGTTTCGATGTGACCCAGGGCGTCGTCCAGAGAATCGACTATCTTGATGGCGGCAGTCATGGACAAAAACTCCCGGCCCCAGTCCTCTTCATTGGCGGGCAATATCCTGCCGCCCGGCGAATTCCCGCCGCCGGTTGATTGCGGTCCCAAGATACTCAAGGCCCGGTGATCGCAGTGCAGCTCCACTCCGGCGGCGGTCAGCTCTTCGGCGATTCGGGGTAGACAGGCGGGGGCGGCACTAATGTGAACCAGGATCGTGTCCAACGCGTTGCATACCGAAGGCCGCTGGGTCTTGGCATTAAATACGATGTTGGCGGCCATGTCCAACTCGGCGCCCCGGTCGATGTAGGTGTGGCAGACGCCGATCCCGCCGGTTACCGCCGGCATGGTGGCGTTTTCGGCTACAAACCGGATCAGGCCGTCTCCGCCCCGGGGAATCAGCAGGTCGATATGGTCCTTCATTCCCAACATGGCATCCACCAGGGACCGGTCCGGGTTATCCACGAACTGGACGGCATCCTCCGGCACCCCGGCATCGCCGATAGCCTTACGCACCAGTTTAGCCAAGGCGGTGTTAGAGCGCAGGCTCTCTTTTCCTCCCCGCAGCAGGCAGGCGTTGCCCGATTTCAGACAAAGCGCCGAGATGTCTATCGTGACGTGGGGGCGACTCTCGTAGATACTGCCGATCACGCCCAGGGGAACTCGTTTTTTGCCAATCTTCAAACCGTTGGACATGGTAGTCATATCCATAGTTTCGGCTATTGGGTCGGGAAGCGCAGCCACGCCGCGTACCTCGGCAGCCGTTCCCAAAAGCCGTTCCCCGGTCAACAGGAGCCGGTCCAGCATGGCTTCGCTTAAGCCGTCGGACTGGGCCGACCGGTGGTCGATCTCGTTGGCCTCCAGCACTTCATCCTGTTGGGTCTCCAGCGCTTCGGCAATGTTCAGAAGGGCTTGATTCTTGATACTACTGGACAGCCGGGCCAATATCCTAGACGCGGCTCGCGCGTCCCGGCCTTGCTCCAACAGGTCTTCTACAGTGTTAGTTAACATGCGCTCCCCTAGATCAGCACCAGATTGTCGCGATGGATGACCTCCGGGCCGTAGTGGTAGCCCAGCGTGTCTTGAATATCGCCGGACCGAACACCTCGAATACGCTTGATGTCCGCCGAGCCGTAGTTGGCTATTCCGCAAGCGATGCGCCGATCGCCGGCAGCGACGATATAAACGATATCTCCCCGCTCAAAATCACCGGTTACTCCGGTTATACCCGCGGGCAACAAGCTGCGGTTGTTCTGACGCAGGGCGGCAGCGGCTCCTTGATCAACGACCACGGCCGACCGATGGGAGACAGCTCCCAACATCCACCGCTTCCGGGCTTCCAGTTTCTCCGCGGCTGGCCGAAACATCGTGCCGATCTCGTCGCCCCGGGCCGCCCGCAACACGCTGTCTTCGGTCATGCCGTGGCACATGACCATTGTTATGCCGGAGGTGGTGACCAGCCGGGCGGCGTCGATCTTGGTGGCCATGCCTCCCCGGGCCCAGGGGTTGCGGTCTTTCCCAGCCAAGGCCTCTATGTCCGCGTCGACCCGTTCCACCACTGGCAACAGCCGGGCGTCGGGGTCTAGATTCGGGTCTGCCGTATACAGACCATCGGTGTCTGTCAGTATCACCAAAAGATCGGCGTCCACCAGATTGGCCACCAGTGCTGACAACCGGTCGTTATCACCGAACACTTCTCCGATCTCGTCAACCGCCACCACGTCGTTTTCGTTCAGGATTGGGACAACCCCCAGGTTCAGCAAACCCTGTAGGGTGTTTCGCACATTCAGATACGATTGGCGGTCATTCAAGTCTTTGATCGTCAACAGTACTTGAGCGACCTGCAATCCGTGGACCTCAAACAGTTCCTGATAGGTGTGCATCAACCGGCTCTGCCCGATGGCGGCCCGGACCTGCCGGGAAGGGATGTCTGAAGCCACCCGGCCCACACCCCGGCCCTCTTGACCGGCAGCTATCGCTCCCGAAGTAACCAGCATCACTTCCGCCGATAAGGACCGAAGCTGGCTGATCTGGCGCGCCAGTGAAGCCATCACCGCCACGTCCAGAGCTTGATGATCCGGACCGGCGGTCAAAACACTGGTGCCCGCCTTGACCACGATCCGCCGGTACGGCAGCGGTTTGGATACCGCTTCCTCTGGGGAAGAATCTGTGTGGATATGGGATACGCCAGACACGGAGAAGGACCCCTTTAATGGCTGATTGCTCACGGCTGCGGGCACCCAATTATAGCATGGGTCCGTTCTTAAACTTGCTTCCTAGCGACGCCAAACCCGCCTTTTACCACCTTGTTGTGCCACGATATATCCAATAGAATATGTTTAATGGGCTGGCGCCGTTCGCCAGCCCTCTTGGGCGTGGCATCCGGTTACTGCCCACGGGTAAATCGAAGGGCGATGTTAAAAAATTTGAATCGATACGTGAGCCAATGCCTCTAAAAGGCGTCTTATCCACAGTCAATAGTCATCCCGGCTTCTCTCGTCTGCTGGAAGGCATCGGGAGCGAAGGCCCTCCTCCTCAGATAACGGCCTGCCAAGGCGCCGGGCCGGTTTACATCGGCGCCATTTGGGACCGCCTCCGGACTCCAGTCCTGGTCATCACGCCACGCCCGGAAGACGCGCGTAGACTCCACGACCAACTCCTTACTTACCTGGGTGACGACGAGCCGGTGTACCTGCTACCGGAACCTGAAGTCCTTCCCTTTGAACGGCTGGCCGTTGACGCCAACACCAGCAACCAGCGTCTGGAGGCGTTGGCGGCGCTGGCCTTGTCCCGCCGCCCCAAAGGAGGCTCAGGGCCAACGCCGCCCTTGGTAGTGGCTTCAGTCAATGCTGCCTTGCGTCCGACTTTGCCTCCCATCATTATGTCCGGCGGCGAGTCTAACGGGGCCGACGGGAATTCTTGGAAAACGGGGGAGCGGATACGTCTGAACGACCTACTGGTCCGGTGGGTGGAACTGGGTTACCGGAGCGAGCCGGTCGTGGAAGTCCCAGGCACGTTCAGTCATCGGGGCGGCATCATCGACGTCTTCCCGTCCCACTCTGACCTTCCTTTTCGCATCGAGCTGTGGGACGACCAGATCGATACTATACGGACGTTTGATCCCCGCACCCAGCGCTCTCTGGACGCCGTAGACGAGGTGAGAATCATCCCGGCCAGGGAACAGCTTCCCAACACGGTGGACCGGAACCGGGTAGAGGGTGTCATTGAACAGCTGGACTTCACCCGGTGCGACCAAGAGATTCGGGAACGCATCGAAGACGAGCTGGTGACGCTGTTCACCGCGCCCAACGTAGAGACTCTGTCCTTCTACAACGGTCTGCTGAACCAAACCAACATCTTGGAGTATCTGGCCGATGACGCTTTGGTGGTCTTAGAACGGCCGGGTCTGATCGAAGGTGAGGCCGAGGAGTTGGAGGAGCGGTTCGTCCGCATGCGCTCCAACAGGGAGGAGCGTGGCGAAATGCCGCGAAACTTCCCCGCTCCATCTTTCACTTGGACAGAGTTCGCCGAGAAATTGGAAACCCGGTCCAGATTGCACCTCCATAGCTGGCTAAACGAAACCGAGGACACGCTGTTTAAGCCGGCGGTCTCTTACTACGGCAGGCTGGAGCAGTTGGCCACTGATGCCAAGCGGTACGCCACCGAGGGCAAAGCAATAGTAGCGATTACCCAGCATGGACGCCGTCTGGCTGAAATATTGGAGCAGGAAGGAGTCACCGCAACGGTAACTTCCAGCGTGGACCAGCAACCGCAACGGCGAGGAATCTACCTGGTGCAAGGGGCTCTCCGGGAAGGCTGGACCCTGGATTCCCACGCTGGCGACAATGAGGCGGATGGTGCCGCTTCCCTTATTTTGTTGACCGATGCCGAACTGTTTGGCTCGGTCAAAGAGCGCCGCTACCGCCGGCGCCAGACCACCGAGCCGGGCAACCAAATCGCGGCCCTGTCGGACCTGGTAGCCAGTAGCTACGTGGTGCACATCGACCACGGCGTGGCCCGATTCTCCGGCACCACCCGAATGGGCGAGGGCGACGAAGACAAAGAGTATCTGGTGCTAGAGTACGCCGAAAACGACAAGCTCTACGTGCCCACGGAACACCTAGACCGGGTGACTTCTTACGTAGGCGCCCAAGACCAGCCGCCCAACCTTACCCGCTTGGGGTCCGCCGAGTGGGCCAGGATCAAGGAGAAAGTTAAGGGAGCCACGCGGGAAATGGCCCAAGAGCTATTGACTCTCCACGCCTCGCGCCAAGTTGCCAAAGGCCACGAATTTAGCCAGGACACTGTCTGGCAGCAAGAGTTGGAAGACTCCTTCCCATTCGAAGAAACCCCAGACCAAGCCACTGCGATCAACGACGTTAAGGCCGACATGGAGCAGGTCAAGCCCATGGATAGGCTGATCTGCGGAGACGTGGGCTACGGCAAGACGGAGGTGGCCTTGAGGGCCGCTTTCAAGACGGTGAACGACGGCATGCAGGTCGGACTATTGGTACCTACCACCGTTTTGGCTCAACAGCACTACGCCACTTTCAGCGAACGCCTGAGTCCCTTCCCCATCACCGTGGACGTTCTAAGCCGGTTCCGAACCCACAAGGAACAACAAGAAGTCTTGGAGAATCTTAAATCGGGCAAATTGGACATCGTTATCGGCACCCACCGTCTGCTGCAGAAGGATGTCTCATTCAAGAACCTGGGTTTGGCGGTGGTGGACGAGGAGCAACGATTCGGCGTTGCCCACAAAGAAAGACTCAAGCAGCTTCGAAAGGAAGTGGACGTACTGACTTTGAGCGCCACTCCCATCCCCAGGACCCTTAACCAGGCCCTGTCCGGCATCCGCGACCTTAGCACCATGGACACGCCGCCGGAAGCCCGCCTGCCGATTAAAACATTTGTGTCCGAATACAGCGAAGACCTGATAAAAGAAGCAATCCTACGAGAGTTGGAGCGCGGCGGCCAGATATTCTTCCTGCACAACCGGGTAAAGACCATCGACCGAATGGCAGCCGATCTAAAAGAACTCGTCCCGCAGGCCCGCATCATAATAGGTCATGGTCAGATGCCCGAAATGGATCTGGAAGACGTAATGATGGCCTTCTCCGCTGGGGAAGCCGATATTCTGGTGTGCACCACCATCATAGAATCCGGGCTAGATCTGCCCAACGTCAACACACTGATCTTAGACCGGGCCGACCGTTTCGGTTTGTCCCAGCTTTACCAGCTAAGGGGCCGTATCGGCCGCGGCGAACACCGGGCTTACGCCTACATGTTGGTGCCCAAGGGAAGGCGGATAACCGAGGCAGCCGAGCGCCGCCTGCAAGCCATATTGGAGGCTTCTGAGCTGGGTTCCGGGTTTCGCATCGCGATGCGGGACTTGGAGATTCGCGGCGCCGGCAACCTGCTGGGCACTTCCCAGAGCGGCCATATACGGGAGGTAGGCCTGGACCTGTACAGCCAACTGCTGAAAGAAGCCATCGCCGAACTTCAGCGAGAGCAAGGCGAGGAAGCCCCATCCGAAGACGAGTTCATACCCGAATTGCCAAGGATGGAGCTTCCCCTGACAGCCCACATCCCGGACAGTTACATTCCCCACATGCCTTCCCGCCTAGCGATCTACCAGCGGGTGGCGCGGCTCAAAGACCGGAGCGAAGTGCCCGCGTTGCGGCAAGAACTCCGCGACCGGTTTGGCCCCACCCCCGAAGAGGTGGAGAATCTACTGACTCTAGCCGATTTTAGGGCATCCGCCGGGGGCCTTGGCATCGACTCTATCTTGCAAAGCCGCGAAGGCTTTGTGCTGCATCTGAAAGTACCCGTGGGTGGGGCCAAGATAGCGTTGCAACGGGCCTTGGGACCGTCGGTCAACGTAGGCCACCAGCAGATCACTCTTCCCGCCAGGACCATGGGCGACGAGTGGCTATCCCGGTTGACTAGGGTGGTGGGCCGGTTCCGCGCGTTCCAGGACCGGCTTCAAAGTCTGGCGGGTTAATAAGCCTTATCCAGTCTCAGAACACACCATTATTCGCTTCGCTTAGAATGACAGCCAAAAGGTTTGTTGGAAATTTCAGACCCATTTCCTGCGAATTGCCCATGCACCTGTGGGAATCATCCGATCTCATCTTCGTCGCACTGCTCCCCTGCTCAAGCCCCTAACGGATGTGTTCTTGTATCTGAATCTACCATCCCGCATCTAAGCAGGTTGGAACCCGAGATTGAAGTTTTCAATTGATATTGAGGGTAGCAGGAGATCAGACAATGGCAAGAAGTTCGACCGGCAGACGGGCCGCCGCCGCTGCCAAGACATCAGCCGGCAATCGTCGCCGCAATCGTATGTGGCTCGGCGGAGCAGGCGCCGCGGCGGTGGCGTTGCTGGTGGCGGTTGTGGCCGTTTCCGTATATTCAGGAGACTCCGGCTCTTCAGCTTCATCCGGGGGAAACCAAGCCGACGGTGTCGTGGAAAACTTCTCGTTCACCCTCTTCCAGGGTGAAAAAGCTCTGGGCGCTGAGAAGATGGAGATGGCCCAACTGCTGGGGAAACCTATCGTGCTGAACTTTTGGGCCGGACAATGCCCGCCATGCCGGGCGGAGATGCCGGACTTGCAGCGATTCTACGACGGTTTCAAGGACGATGTAACTCTTCTAGGCATCGACGTGGGCCAGTTCACCGGATTGGGCACCCGTCGAGATGCCCAAAATCTACTTAAAGAGTTGGGCATCACCTATCCCGCCGGATACACTGGCGACGCCAGCGTGGTGCGCAAGTATGAAGTTCTGGGCATGCCCACCACGGTTTTCATCAACGCCGACGGCACCGTATTCGAGACCTGGTCCGGCGGGTTGAACCTGAAAATCTTGGAACGCTTGAGCATGGCGTTGCTCAAGCAGGCGGAGCAACAGCAGGTTCCATCTTAGGGGCGATATGAGATAGCTAGGCAAATGGCTGGTCCGTCAGCCCCGGATCAGGGCGAACGCCAGAGACCTTCTACGTCCGTTCCGGGTAAGCTTGTCGCACCACCGTCTTGATCCTTCTCCCCGATTCTGCTGTGCCAGTCAACCCAACGTGAACTCGTTGGGGTATAATAGACTCGCCCCAGCACAGTCCGGCCCAGTCTCTAGACCGGTTGGCTGCGCGACGCGGGGTATACAGTCGGGGTGTAGCGCAGTGGCTAGCGCGCTTCGTTCGGGACCCCGAGGTCTATATTACGGTATCAATTTCCGACTTACGTCGGGGTGTAGCGCAGTGGCTAGCGCGCTTCGTTCGGGACGAAGAGGCCGGTGGTTCGAGTCCA
>ENA-ORDI01000089-ORDI01000089.1-marine-metagenome-genome-assembly--contig:-NODE-89-length-59847-cov-9.390530_pt1 | contig 59847 bp, 60 predicted proteins | sample MGYA00248628_ERZ508525 | MGnify/ENA primary metagenome ERZ508525 (study PRJEB26195, sample SAMN05422138) | marine metagenome | isolation source: East of Porto Seguro, South Atlantic Ocean | place: Atlantic... | reverse complement strand
TAAGAATTAAATAACAGTAGAAAGAAAAATAAACCTAAAAAACGGCCGTAAACTTATTTTTTATATTTGCCTTTGAAGTAATCTTCTTTGGATTTTTTATCTTTTAAATATTCTGGGTCATCAGAAAAATTTTCAAATTCGCCCCAATCATCTAAAGGACCTGGGTCACGTCCTGGGTCCGTCATAACTTTTTTAAGTTCTTTTAAAAAATTGGTGTCTTGGTGTTTTGGGTCAATAATTGGATATTGCCCATCGTTTTTTGTTAATTCTGCCATTAACTTTTTTCCAAGATCAGAAATGATTATAGCATTACAATTTTTTACGTGTCGATCTACTGGGTCTTTACTTTGATGTGTAAATAATTTTTTTTTAATTGATGGTAAGTCTTGCCAATCACGGCCCAGGAATAATTTATAATTATCCTTGTAGTGTTTTGTCTTTACATAATTTCTAATTATATGTGTCATTGGGATTTTTGCTTCTTGGGCGTATTTAAACATGGTCCCAATTTTATTGTGCACGTGCCAACAAACATCGAACACCCAAGACGCACGTAAGATTTGTTTTGAAGTTTCTTGTTTTCCGTAAATGGTGCCAACCATTTTTAATATGCTTTCATAGTTAGCATTTGGGTATTTAGTTTTTTGTTCTTTTATAAATTCGTCCAAGTCCATAGTGCCCAGACGCAAGATACAAGAAACAAGCAACTATAACAAATTATTTTACTTCTTTTAACGGTGAGCGCGACCACCGTAAACTTTTTTCATTCACGACATGTTCACGACAGTCAGTTCAATGTATATGTTCTGTAAGCTATTTGTTCTGAACTTTTTTAACGGTCTATTTTTAGAAAACGCAACGATCTATACCTTCTGCAATTAACCCAGCACCCCGAAACCAGAGGCGGGATACATGAAAAAATGGCATCATATGGAAGAAAGGATAATTATTTTTTAACTTTTCCACCATCCTTTAATAAACCAGAATTCTGCAAAAGCTGTATAGCTTCTATGATTCCTTCATAACCCAGTTCTGTGCCTAAAACTTGTGGATGCTCTAACAGTTTATAAATTGAGCTTTCTTTGATCTTTGGCCAAATTTTTGCTGTTTGCATTGGATGAAGATTAAAGTCTATCTCTACAGGTGAAGTAGGTTTTTTCTTAACAGATAGATCTGCGCCTCAACTTGCTTTCCAAACCTCAGAGCATCGAATTTTTTGCTAAAAGTTTTATATTGAGTAACAAAACCTTTTTTCTTAATGATAACTGTATGTTGTCCTTTTCTATGTCTTATGTGCATTTATTCCTTTCTAGGGCGTCATGTGAGTGTCTAGAAAGTTGGGTATGGTCTATTATTGCGACTACTGCACGGATTACGACCTGTGACCCACGGTTTAGAAAACCGTTGCTCTGTCCAACTGAGCTAAGGGCGCATATTAGATCTACTTATAATAAAAAATTAATTTTTAAAAAGAAATTTTTTACAAATAATCAGAATAGTTAATAATTCAACTCTACCGATAATCATAAAAATAATCAATATTAATTTAGATGAAATATTAAGATTTAAAAAATTAAAATCATTTAAACCAAACATTGATGAATTAACAGTGTTCATAAGAGTTAATATTCCTAATTTAAAAGCTTCTTCCATATTAATATTTGAAATTGTTAATAGAGAAGAAATAATAAATAAGGAAATAATAAACACTAAAAGTGATAAGAAATATTTATAAAGATCTGATTGCTCGATATGATTATCTGAAAAAGAGAATTTATTAATATAAACATATTTGGGTCTTGAATGCGAAAGAAGTTCGTTTATTGAAAACTTTAGTAAAGAATATATTTTTATAAATCTAATTCCTGAGCTTGTTGAAAAAAAAGATCCACCAATAATAACTAAGATTAAAAAGATAAATGATAAATTTTTTGGTGTATCGTTTAAAGAAATTCCAATATTTGAGATGCTGCTAGTTAAAGAAAAAAAAATAGATGAAAAATCATAATTAAAATTAAAAAAAATAAAAAAAATAACAACTAAAAAAATAAAATAAATTAATAGATAAAAATCTTCAGTAAAAAAATTTATACTTTTTTTTCTTAAAAAAATAATATTGTAAGATAAAAATAAGCTAAAAAAAGATGCAAGCATTAATATTGAAAAAACAACTTCTTTAAAGTTAGAATTTATAATTACTTCAATATTGTTAACGGGTAAAAAACCTCCGGAAGAAATAATTGTCATTGATAAATTAAATGCATCAAAAGAACGGATGTCAATTAAGTTTAAAACTATAAATAATACAAGAGTTAAAATTATATAAAGAATTAATATTTTGAAAGATTGTTTAAATATTTCAGAAATATTAAACGATATAAAATTAGTTAATGATTTTTTGAGACTATTGTCAAATATATCTATCAGTAAAATTATTGAAAATAAAAAGTATATGCCACCAACCCATTGAGAAGTAGATCTCCATAGTATTAAACTTTCATCTAAATCCTTAATATTTTCAATGATTGTAAAGCCGGTGGAAGTAAATCCTGATATAGCTTCAAAATAGCAATCCAGTAAAGGAATATTATAAATACTCAGGTAGTAAGGTATTGAAATAATTATAGGTAATAAAATGTAGCCAATAACTACAATAAGTATCTTTTCATAAATCGTGATCTTTTTATCTATTTTTTTTTTAAATAAAAGAATAGCTCCAATAATTAATGAGATAAATAATGTAAAAATATAAGTATCTATGTTTAAATATAAATTAAAATAATATGAATAAATTATATTAAAGAAAGACAAGAAAGATATTAGTATAAAAAAAATACCCAAATAATTTAAGCTGAATCGACTCATTAATTTTAGATAGAACTTATTCTAAATATATTTTCAACAACAGGAAGCTGGTCTCTTTTAGCAAGGAAAACTACTATATCTTTTTTTTGGAAAACAAAACTTAATCTTGGAATAATTATTTCATCTTTTCTTAACACGGCACCTATTCTTATTCCGTCTGGTAAATTACTATTTTTAAGTTCTTTATTAATTAATTCAGAAGTCTCTATAATTTCAGCTTCTATAACCTCATATTCACCATTTAATATTGTGTATGCAGTTTCTATTGTGCCTTTGTGAACATGTTTTAGTATGCTTGAAACAGTTGTCATTCGTGGATCAATCATATCATCAATTTTTAAAGAAGCTTGTAATAAAGAATAATTTGGTTTGTTAATCAAAGCCATAGTTCTTTTATTTTTTGAAAACTTTTCAACCAATACACAAACCATTAAATTATCTTCATCATCATTCGTAAGAGCTATTACAGTTTCAACTTCTTCTAAGTTGACCTCTGTTAATATATCTTCATCTAAACCATCGCCATTAATTACTAAAGTATTATTTAGTTCATTTGCTATAAATTCCGCTCTACTTTTGTCCTTCTCAATAATTTTGATTCTGGCTTCATCAAATGATTGTTCTATATTCTTTGCAAGATTAAAACCAATATTACCTCCACCAATAATTAAAATTTTATTTGAAATTTTTTCGTTATGACCAAATGCAGATAGTGTTTCTTTCATTTGAGAAGAATTAATAATTACATATGCCTTGTCATCCTTTTTCATAAGATCATTTTTTTTTAAAAAAATAAATTTTTCATTTCTTACAACACCTAAAATATTTGCATTTAATTTTGGAAATTTTTTTGTAAGTTCATTGAGTTGAATATTTACGATAGGACATTTTTCATCTATTAGAATTTCTAAAAGTCTAATCTTATTATCTGCAAATGGAACATTATCTAAAGCACCTGGAGCTTCTAGTTTTCTCTGAATAGATTTTGCAATTTCTAATTCTGGAGAAATTATTACATCAATAGGTAAATTTTCTTTATTATATATTTTTGCAAATTTGGGGTTTAAATAATCTTGAGTTCTAATTCTTGCTATTTTTTTAGGAATTTTAAATAGTGAATATGCTATTTGACAGATTAACATATTTATTTCATCATTTTTTGTTACAGCTATAATCATATCTGTCTCATCATTATGTGCTTTTTCAAGTACACTTGGCATAGTAGCTTTACCAACAATTGCCTTTACATCTAAAGAATCGCTAATTTTTTGAATATCTTCACTAGACTGATCAATAATTGTAATAGAGTGGTTTTGTTCAGTAAGTTGCTTTGCTATAGTAAAGCCTACTCTTCCGGCTCCACAAATAATAATGTTCATTTAATTCAAATCTTTAACTCCTAGTAGCTTTAATTTTCGATGTAATGCAGACCTTTCCATCCCTACAAATTTAGCTGTTTTTGAAATATTTCCTCCAAATTTTTTTAATTGTGTTGTTAAATATTCTTTTTCAAAATTTTCTCTTGCCTCTCTTAATGGAATTGAAAGTGAATCAATAATTGAAAAACTATCTTCTTCAGTTTTTGTTAAAGATTCCTTAATTATATTTATAATCTGATTTTCATCATTTCCTTGGTATAATATTGCAACTCTTTCTATTAAATTTCTAAGTTCTCTAACATTACCCGGCCAGATATAATTTAAAAGATAGTTGTTATTATCAATTGTAAAAGGTTTAATATTATAATTTTTACATATATTTTCTAAAAAATATTCAACTAAAAGCGGTATGTCCTCGGTTCTTTTGTTCAAAGGATCAATATTAATATTAAAAACGTTCAACCTATGAAATAAATCTTCTCTAAAATTTCCAATTTTAATTTCATTTTTTATATCTTTGCTTGTTGAGCAAATAATTCTAACGTCTACATTAATATCATGTGTTCCATTGATCCTTTTAAACTTTTGATCAATTATAATCCTTAAAATTTTAGATTGAGTTTCTAATGGTATTTCAGAAACTTCATCTATTAACAATATTCCGGCAGAGGCTTTTTCCAACGCTCCATAAAAAATAGATCCGTCATTTTTCTCCTCACCAAATAGTTCTAATTCATATTTTTCAGATTTTAACAGCGCACCATTTAAAATTATAAAAGGTCCTTTTTTTCTTTTAGAATTTTTATGTATTTTTCTAGCTATTAATTCTTTACCTGATCCAGTTGGACCAGTAATAAATATTCTACTTTCTGATGATGAAAGTTTTTGTATTTGATAACGTATTGAATTTATATTTTGACTTTTTCCAATTATTTCAAATGTGTGAAATAATTTATTTTGAAGATTTTTATTTTCATTTTTTAAATTATAATTTTCAACTGCTCTTTTAATAAAATTCATTAATCTTTTTTTATCAAATGGTTTTTGAATAAATTCAAATGCGCCTGATTTAAGTGAATTCACTGCCATTTCAATATTTGCATGACCTGAAATTATTATAACTGGAATGTCATTATTCTTTTTTTTGATATGATTAAGCAATTCAATGCCATCATTATCTCCTTTATCTAATTTAACGTCAATAATTGCTACGTCAGGTAATTTTTTATCGATCTCTGATAAAGCCTGATTATAATTTGCTGCAACTCGAGTTTTATAACCGGCATCAGATATTAATTCATTAAGTATTAAACGAATATCCGCGTTATCATCAATTATTAATATTTCAGTTGACATTATTTAAGGGCAAAATTATTTGAACCTTTGCTCCATTTTCTTGTGAATTAAAATTAATTGAGCCATTATGATCACTAATAATTTTGTTTACAATAGATAGTCCTAATCCTGTCCCTTTTTGTTTCGTTGTATAGTAAGGTTTTATTAATTTTTTAGTTTCTTCGCTTGAAAATCCAAGTCCATTATCAATAATTTCAATTATTATATAATCGCTTATTGTCTTAATTTCTATATTAACTATCTTATCAAAAACCTTTGTTTTTAAAGACTTTTCTTGAATACTTTCAATAGAATTCTTTACTAAATTAAAAATTACTCTGCTAATTTGCTCATTGTCACAAACTAGTTTCATATTTTTTATACCATTTAATTTTAAATTAATTTTAATATTTGTATCAATTTTCTGAAGTAAATTAATATTAGTCTTAAATAAATTAATTAAATCATTTTCTCTAAATAACGGTTTTGGCATTCTGGCAAAATCAGAAAATTCATTAACAAGATTCTCTATTTGTTTAATTTGGTTTAAAATTGTTTTTAAATTAATTTCATATTTTTCTTTATCAGGTGATTTTATATATGATAAATATTTAGATCTTAAATTATCTATTGACAATTGAATTGGTGTTAAAGGATTTTTTATTTCATGGGCAAGTTTTCTTGCTACACTTTCCCATGCTTCATGTCTTTCAGAAATTAATAATTTTTCTTGCTGAGATTTTAACCGATCTATCATTGCATTAAAATTTCTATTTAATATTTCCATTTCTTTGTCTGCTTTTAATTCTGGAACTTTAGCTTCCAAATTACCTTTACCAATTTGTTCGGATGCAGTAATTAAATTATTTATTGATATAAAAAATCTTGATGAAAATTTAATAGCTATAGTAATAGCAAGAAATAGAAGTAAAGCGACTATAACTATATAAATTAAAGCGAATGATATCTTAATACCTAAATTTTGATTTTCTACGGTATAATAAAAATTAATTGCTTCCTCAGACGTGGTTAAATATCTTGAAATATCTTTATCTAAAAATTTTACTACATACAGGTATGTATCTGTATATCCACTAAGTTTAATTATTGCCGCTGATCTATTTTCATAAGCATTGATAATTTTTAACGGTCTGTCATCATTTAACACCATTTCTAATGCTCTTTTCTCTATAGATACATATTCACTGTTTGATGAAGAAAGAATTAAATTTCCTTTACTATCAATTAAATGAATTTGGTCAATATCTCTAATTAATTTTTGAGTATCAATAATATTTTTAAATCTTTTAGGATTATCATGAAATATATTTGAAATTTTATTTAAATCAAAAGCTATAAGTATAATATCAGATTCGATTTTGTTTCTTTTTTCATCAACATATTTTTTGGCAATTTCGTATGAATTGTTTACAGCAGTAGTTATTTTTTTATCAAAATATTTTTCTAATGCAAAAGAAAATAAAAATAACGAAAATATAGTAATTAAAAGAGATGGTATTAAAGTAAAAAGTGAAAAAAAAATAATATATTTTCTGTTAGCTATAGAACCACGTACATTAATATTATTTTTTAATGAATTTTTTATTTCTATAAAAATCATTATAAAAAAAACTAATAGTAATATTCCATTAAAAATTAAAAGTATTTGAAGATTAAGATCATTTAATTTAACAAAACTTTTATCTATAAACGTTAAAAATGTTATAAATCCAATAGTTAGTGTGCTTAGAAATATGAGTGTTATAAATAGGTTTCTTTTTAAGAAAGTTAACATAAATTAAAATTATAATAAAAATACTAAAAATACATAGATGAATAATTACTTTATAATACTTGCTGCTGGAAAAGGTAAAAGATTTAATTCAAAAGTTCCAAAAGCATACTATTTATATAAAGGAAAACCACTAATACAGCATTCTATAGATAAAGTTAAAAATTATAAAAAAATCAACAAAATCCTAATTGTAATAAACAAGAAACATAAAAAATTTATAAACAAAGTTAATGCCAAAGATGCAAAAATAATTGTAGGCGGAAAAACCCGAGCTGAGTCGGCATTTAAAGCTTTAAATAGTATAAAAAATCTAAATGTATCAAATGTATTAATTCATGATGCTGCAAGGCCTAATTTCTCATTAAATCTTTTAGATAATCTATTCAGTAATTTAAAATACTATAAATGTGTTGTGCCAACAATTAAAATAAATGACTCCATAAAATTTATAAATAAAAATCAAATTATAAATTTAAAAAGAGAGAATATTTACCTTACCCAAACTCCTCAAGCATTTCATTTTAAAGAATTGTATAAATTACAAAAAGATCAAAGCTCATTAATAACTGATGATGCAAATTTATTTATTTCAGCAAACAAAAAAGTAAAATTCATAAATGGTGAAATTAATAATTCTAAAATCACAACTAAATATGATGTAGTAGATAAAGAAAACTTAAAATATGGAATAGGATTTGATGTTCATAGATTGGTACAAAATAGGAAACTATATTTAGGTGGTATTAAAATTCCATCGAAACTTGGTGCTCTAGGATATTCAGACGGTGATATTGTTTTGCATGCAGTTATAGATTCAATTCTTGGCGCTTGCAAAATGGGTGATATTGGAGAAAAGTTTTCTAATAAAAATAAAAAATATAGAAATATCAGATCAAATATTTTGCTTAAAAATATTATAGATCAAATAAAACTTAAAAATTATACAATTAACAATATTGATATAAATATAATTACACAAAAACCTAAGATTTCAAAATATAAAAAAAGAATGATTCAATCAATTTCAAAAATATGTGAAACATTACCTAACCAAATAAATATAAAAGGAAAGACAACTGAAAAATTAGGTTTAATAGGAAAAGAAAAAGCTATAGCGTGCGAAGTAATAACTTCAGTTATAAAATATGCTTAATAAAATTAATTTTTTATTTGTTTCATTATTTGGAATAGGAAAAATTAAAAAAATACCTGGTAGTTTTGCATCTTTAGCTACAACATTATTTTTATTTTTTTTATTTCATATTTTAAATGTTTCTCCAAATATTGTTTTATTCGCAATAATTATTGTTTTTTTAATCTCATTTTATGCAATTAATGTTTTTATTAAAGATTTAACCAACAAAGATCCTAAAGAAATTGTCATTGATGAATTTATTGGTCAATCAATTCCTATATGTCTTTATGAAGTTGCGCACAACATACCAAAAGACAATGAAGATGCATTAAAATTTTATTTAATAATGTTTGTACTATTTAGATTGTTTGATATCGCCAAACCATTTCCTGTAAGTTATTATGATAAAAACTTCAAAAATAGTTTTGGTGTAATTATGGATGATGTTTGCGCAGGATTATACGTTGTTTTAGTACTTGTTTTATATATGGTTATTACATGAAAAAGCTTTCTCAAAAAATAGTTAGATTATTGGGAAAGAAAAGACTTAAGATTTCTTTTGCAGAATCTTGTACTGGCGGTTTACTTTCAAGCACAATAACTTCAATAAGTGGTTCTTCTAAAGTTTTTACCATTGGATTAGTTGCCTATTCAAATCAATCCAAAATAAGTGCACTTAAAGTTCCAAAAAAGACCATAAGAAAACATGGAGCTGTTAGTTATGAGACTTGCTTATCTATGGTTAAAAATTTAAACAAAATCAGCAAAACTAATATCTCTGTTTCAATTACAGGAATTGCTGGACCTAAAGGTGGAACTAAAAAGAAACCTGTTGGTTTAGTATTTATTGGTATTAAAAAAGGTAACAAAACATTGATTAGAAAATACTTATTTAAAAATAAGAAAAGAAATTCAATCCAAAGAAAAGCTGTTAGTAAAGCTCTAAATTTAATATTAAGCTTTCTTAAATAAATGCTCTGCCCTTTTTTGAAAAGCATCGGCAATTTTGTTTAGACCAAATTGAAAAGATTTTGTCATCACTATATTCAAAAATTCATTTTTTAATTCAAAATCAACTTCAAAAGAAACTTCGGTAATGTTATTTTCTTCTTTAAATCGCCAATTATTTTCTAGGTGTTTTAAGGGTCCCTCAAGATTAGTTACATATATAGAGTCTTCTTTTCTATTAAATTTAATATCACTTTTATAAGTATCTTTAAAAGGACCTTTTCCAATTGTAAGATCTGCTACAATTAATAATAAATTGTCTTTTTCATTTTTTTCATAGATTTTTGAGTCTACGCAAAAGGGAACAAATACTGGATATTTTTCAATATCAAGAACTAGATCAATTAACTGTTCTTTTTTGCATTCAATTAATCTTTTAACTGATGCTTTAGGCATTAGTTTGATTTGTTCTGTTTTTTTGAAGTATGGCAAAATCTTTATCAGCATGATAAGAAGATCTTGTTAAGGGCGATGAAGAAGCCAGTAAAAATCCTTTTGATTTAGCAATAGTTTTAAATTCTTCAAATTCCTCAGGCTTATAATATCTATACAAAGGATGGTGTTTAACCGAAGGTTGCAAATATTGACCTATTGTTAAAAAATCTACTTCAGCAGATCTTAAATCATCCATAACTTGTAAAATTTCCTCTTTGTTTTCTCCTAAACCAACCATTAAACCGGATTTAGTAAAAATATTTTTATCAATTTTTTTTACATTTTTTAAAAGTTCTACTGAAGAAAAATATCTAGATCCCGGTCTAACTTTTAAATAAAGGCTTGGGACGGTTTCAATATTATGATTAAAAACATCTGGTTTTGCTTCAATAACTTTTTTATAAGAGTTCCCCTTTCTTAAAAAATCTGGAGTTAAAACTTCTATAGTTGTTTCAGGATTATTTTTTTTTGTTTCTACTATTACTTCATAAAAATGATTGGCTCCACCATCATCAAGGTCATCTCTATCAACAGAAGTAATTACTGCATGTTTTAAATTTAACTTTTTTACAGCAGATGAAATTTTTAGTGGTTCTAGTGGATCAAGTTGTTTAGGTTTACCAGTTATAATATCACAAAAAGCGCATGCTCTAGTACATGTGTCTCCCATAATTAAAAAAGTTGCATGTCTTTTGCTCCAACACTCAGTAATGTTTGGACAATTTGCTTCTTCGCAGACAGTTTTTAGTTTGTACTGATTAACTATACTTTTTGTTAGAAAGAATTCCTGACTGTTTGTTAGTTTTGATCTAATCCAATCAGGTTTTTTTTTTAATGGATTAATGGGTTTATTAACTTTTTCAGGGTGTCTAATTTTCATTTTTTTTAATTATATAGAGAGTCTCTCCATTTTTACCAAATAAAAATTTTTGCCTTATAAGAGTTTCGATATAATCAAGGTCTAGATTATCTGTTAAAAGTGAATTTTTAATGTCTAAATTATTAATTTTGTGAGTTAATTCATTTTTTTGATTTTTTAATTCCTCTAATATTTGTTTTTTTTCAAAATATGAAATTAAGCCTCTTTCGCCATCTAAAAGATTAAAAAAAAAATAGAGAAAAAAGAAAGTAGAAAGAAGTATAAAATATTTTTTTTTAATTATACTTAGCATTAAGCTATATTATTCATTTTTGATGATTTTCCCAGCTGCTCTTCGATTCTTAATAATTGATTATATTTAGAAACTCTTTCTGATCTTGCTAAAGATCCTGTTTTAATCTGATTTGAATCAGTACCTACAGCAAGATCGGCAATAAATGTATCTTCGCTATCACCTGATCGATGTGAAATAATTGTGTTAAATCCTATTAATTTGGCAAACTTAATAACTTCCAATGTTTCAGTAACAGTGCCAATTTGATTTAATTTTATAAGAATAGAGTTTGCAGAATTATTTAAAAAACCAATTTTGAGCCTTTCTAAATTAGTTACAAATAGATCATCACCTACAATTTGAATTTTTTTATCTAATTCTCTAATAAGTTTATTCCATGAATTCCAGTCATTTTCTGCAAAAGGGTCTTCTATGGACTTAATTTTATATTTTTTAATTAATCCTTTATATTGATTGATTGATTTATCAACTGAAATTAAGCTTTTTGAATGGATGGAATATTTTTTATTATGATAAAGCTCATTTGCAGCAACATCTAAACAAATAGAGATATCTTTACCATTTTCAAAACCAGATTTTTTTATTGCATCAACAATTAATTTCAAGGCATTTTCATTGTTATTTATCATGGGGGCAAATCCACCCTCGTCTCCAACAGAAGTTGAGAGTTTTTTTTTTTGCATAATTTTTTTTAAATTTTGAATAACTACAAAACATACTCGTAAAGCCTCAGAAAAACTTTTAGCTTTATCAGGTCTAATCATAAACTCTTGGATTCTAAGTCCATTATTAGCATGGGCTCCACCATTGATAACATTCATTAATGGATAAGGTAGTTTAAAATTTTTTTTAACTAAAAAGGTTTTATATAGAGGTATTCTTTTTATTTTTGCAGATAATTTTTTAACAGCCATTGAAACTGCTAAAATTGAGTTTGCTCCCAAGTTATTTTTTTGTTTTGACCCATCCAATTTGATCATTGAAAGATCAATTTTTGATTGATTGTGAATATTTTGATTTTTAAGTTTTTTTGAAATTTTTTTATTAATTAAATCAATAGCTTTATAAACACTTCTACCTAAATATTTTTTATTATTTAAATCTCTTTTTTCGTAAGCTTCATAGGTGCCGGTCGATGCGCCTGATGGACAAATCGCTTTGGCACTAATATTTTTTGAGAATACTTCAGCTTCTATAGTTGGATTACCTCTACTATCAAAGACTTGACGTCCTATAATTTTTGTTATTCTTGTCATTGGTTATTTTTTAATTAAATTGTCAATCTCAACAAGTTGACTTATTAATTGATCCATTTTATCTAAAGGAACCATATTTGGACCATCCGATGGCGCATTATCTGGATCTTGATGTGTTTCTAAAAAAACAGCAGCAACCCCAACAGCTACAGCAGCTCTAGTTAAGTATTCAATGAATTCTCTTTGACCTCCACTTTTTTCACCTAGACCCCCTGGTTGTTGAACTGAATGAGTTCCATCAAAAACAACTGGATAACCGTTCTTTGCCATTATAGGAATTGATCTCATATCAGTAACTAATGTATTATATCCAAAGCTTGCGCCTCTTTCCGTAACTAATATTTTATTATTTCCTGAATCAGAAATTTTCTTTGTTACATTAACCATGTCCCATGGAGCAAGAAATTGTCCTTTTTTTACATTAATAATTTTTTTTGTTTTAGCTGCAGCAATAAGTAAATCTGTTTGTCTACATAAAAATGCCGGAATTTGCAGAACATCAACATGTTTGGAAACTAATATACATTGATCCTCGTTATGAATATCTGTTAGTACTGGAATATTTAGTTCTTTTTTGATTTTATCAAAGACAGGTAAAGATTTTTCTAATCCAGCACCTCTTTTTCCTTTAAGACTAGTTCTATTCGCTTTATCAAAAGATGTTTTGTATATAAATCCAATGTTATATTTCAAAGTAATTTCTTTGATTTTCCCCGCCATATCCATTGCATGTTGTTCAGTTTCTAATTGACAGGGACCAGCAATTAGACAAATTTTATTATTATTAGAAATTTCTATATTGTTACAATTAACAGTTATATTTTCCATTAGTAGATGTTTGCAGCTTTGATAAATGAAGAGAATAATGGATGAGGAGATAAAGGTCTAGATTTAAATTCTGGATGAAATTGAACACCTATAAACCATGGGTGATTTTTTAACTCAATTATTTCAGGTAGCTTATTGTCTGGTGACATTCCTGAAAATATCAAACCTTTTTTTTCAAACTGATCTTTAAGATTATTGTTCACTTCGTATCTATGTCTATGTCTTTCTTTTATAGAATTTGATTTATAAATAGTTTTAATCAAAGAATTATGTTTTAATTTAGCCTCATATAATCCTAATCTCATTGTACCACCAAGATCCTTGATGGTGCCTTTAATAAGTTTTCCTCCTTTATTCCATTCATGAACCAATCCTATAACGGGGAAGCATTCTTTGTCTAATTCACTAGACCCTGCTTTATTTATTTTTAGGACATTTCTTGCAAATTCAATTATTGCCATTTGCATTCCAAAACATATTCCGAGGAAAGGAATTTTGTTTTTTCTTGCATATTTTATTGCTGAAATTTTTCCTTCTGTTCCTCTTTTTCCAAAACCTCCAGGAATTAAAATTCCTGATACTTTTTTTAATTTATTATTTATTTCGTTGGATCTTAAATTATCTGATTCTAATCTAATCAAATTGACTTTAACATTATTCTTAATACCACCATGGATTAATGCTTCATCCAATGATTTATAAGCATCTTTTAAATTTACATATTTTCCAATTATAGCAATATTAACTTGCTTTTTAGTTTTAAGCACAGTGTTGGTAATTTTTTTCCAAGGCAGTAAATTTACTTTTTTTTTTGGTTTTATTTTAAAGTATTTTAATACCTGTTTATCTAATTTTTCTTTATAAAAACTAATAGGAGCTTCATAAATTGTTCTTACATCAACAGTTTCAATGACATTTTCAATTGGCACATTACAGAATAGAGAAATCTTTTTTCTTTGCTCAATTGGTATAGACTGTTGAGATCTACAAATAATTATATCTGGTTGAATACCTATGCTTCTTAATTCTTTTACAGAATGTTGTGTAGGTTTTGTTTTAATTTCATCAGATGATTTCAAAAATGGAACTAAAGTTAAATGAATAAATAAAGTTTTGTTCTTACCTATATCGTTAGAAAATTGTCTGATAGCTTCTAAGAATGGAAGACTTTCAATATCTCCAACTGTTCCCCCTACTTCACAAATTACAAAGTCTTCTTTATCTATATCACTTTTGATAAATTCTTTTATTCGATCAGTTACATGAGGAATAACTTGTACGGTTTTTCCAAAATAATTTCCTTTACGTTCTTTCTTTATTATATCACTGTATATTTTGCCCGTTGTAATATTATCAGATTGTTTAGCAGAAATATTTGTAAATCTTTCGTAATGTCCAAGATCAAGATCAGTTTCAGCTCCATCATCAGTTACGAAAACTTCACCATGTTGAAATGGACTCATAGTACCTGGATCTACATTAAGATAAGGATCCATCTTTCTAACTCTAACTTTGAAACCCTGCGATTTTAAAAGATAAGCTAGAGATGCTGATGATAATCCTTTTCCAAGAGATGATACCACGCCGCCAGTGACAAATATATATCGCGCCATGGAATTACTTTATAGCTATTAATTTATAAAATGAAAAGGATTAATTATTATTCAGGAATTTTTGGAGCATCATCTGTATTTTTTTCAATTTTATCAATTACAGATGTCATAGGTGTTAGTTCTCCTCTAGAAATAATAGTTAATCCTAAGCTACAAATTATAAACAATGTAGCGGCTATTGCTGTTGCTTTAGTAAAAAAGTTACCCGCGGATCTTGAAAACATAAAATTATCTTGAGAAACACCAATACCAAGAGCTCCTCCTTCTGATTTTTGCATCAAAACTAAAAGAACTAGTATAATTGCAAGGACTATATTTATAGTTAATAAAATGTTTTCCATGCGGATTAATTAATAGTTTTTTTTATGATATCAATAAATTTTTTTGAATTTTGTGACGTTCCTCCTATCAAAAAACCATTTATCGAGCTTATTTCTCTTAATGACAATATATTTTTGGTGTTTACTGATCCTCCGTATAAAACTATTGGGTTTTTAACTTTATAAGTTTTTTTAATAAAAAATTTGATTTGTTTGATTTGATTTTCCAGATCATCTATTTTTGGAATTATTCCTGTACCAATAGACCAAACTGGCTCATATGCAAAAATAATATTATCTAATTTTTTTATTTTTTTTAAACCTTTTTTTATCTGTCTATTTAAAACTTGATTTGTTCTTTTATTTCTCTTTTCTTTTAAAGTTTCACCAATACAAAATATAACTTTTAAATTTTCATTAAGGGATGATCTAATTTTCATATTTATAGCTTTATTTGTATCTCCACTATTTCGATTTTCTGAATGTCCAACAATTACAAATTTTGATCCAGTATTTTTGATCATTTTTGGATTGATTGAACCAGTAAAAGCTCCATAATCTTGATGAGCATGACAATTTTGAGCTCCAATATATATTTTCGTTTTACTTGTAATTTTTACAAATTGATCAAGAAGAGTATATGGTGGACAATATATAATTTTAGCTTTTCTATATTTTGGTTTTTTTGATAGTTTAATGACATTTTTTATCGAATTTATCGATTTAAAATCTCCATACATTTTCCAATTGGCTATAAAATACATATTATTATTTGTCATTAACTGTAAATTAATTTATAGGTTTGTTTTTTATAGATCAATAAATTAAACGATTTTTATGTTAAGTACATTAAGAAGTTTTTCTAAGGGTAAATTGGCAACTATTTTAGTTACAATTATTATCATTCCATTTGTATTTTGGGGTATGGGAAGTGTTTTTCGCGGAGGAAAAACAAACAGTGTAGCAAAAATAAATAGTTTTAACATTTCAACGAAAGATTTTGTCGATCATATAAATAACTCAAAATTAAGTGCCGATAAAATCAAAGAAAATATTAATAATAATATTCTTGAAGAATTTTTAACAGAATTAGTTTCAAATTCAGTAATTGATATCGAAATTGAAGATTTAAATATCATGATTTCAGATAAAAACTTGGCGGAAAGAATAAAGAAAAATAAAAGTTTTCATGATGAAAAAAATAAATTTTCAAGATTAAAATATGAAAAATTTTTATTAGAAAATAATATTCCTGCTGCAGTATTTGAAATTGGATTAAGAAAAAACGAGCTTAAAAAAGAATTTTTCACATATATAAGTGGTGGAATTAAATCTCCATATTTTATTGCTAATAAAACATTTAAAGATAATGCTAAAAAAATTGACTTATCATATGTTAATTTAAATCATGTATACAAAAAAAAGGATGAATTTAGTAATATTGAGATAGAAACTTTTATAAAAGATAATGAAGAAAAACTAAAAATAGAAATAATTGATTTTTCATACACAAAAATTACCCCTCTAAATCTTGTTCAAGAAACAGAATTTAGTGAAAATTTCTTTTCCAATATTGACGAAATAGAAAATCAAGTATTGAATGACACAAAAATTAAAGAAATCGCAACTAATTTCGGTTTAAAAATTTCCGAGGTAAATAATTTCGATGATAGAAATAATAATGATCTTATTTTTAAACAAATATACGTAAAAAGAAATCAAGATAAAATTCAAATAATAGACAAAAATGATTTTTATTTATTATATGAAATAAATAGTATCAAAAAAGTTTTGCCAGAAAGAAATGATGTTAAGTTTATTGAATCTGTGAAAAATAGTTTATTTGAAAAAAATAAATACGAATATAATAAAAATCTATTATTAAAAATTCAAAACCAAAATTTTAACAATTTTGATTTTATCAGATTAGTAGATAATAAAGATTTAATAAAAAAAACGAAAATTAACTCAATAAAAGATAATAATTTATTCACTTCAGACTCAATTAAATTACTCTATTCGTTGTCCAAAAATAACTTTTTACTAATAGGTGATAAAGATAAGAACATTTACTTAGCTAAAATTGAAAAAATTTTGTCAAATGATCTTTCAGATAAAAATGACTTATCTAACTATACCATAAAAGCAAACATTCAAATTAAAAATGATCTATATAGTTCTTATGATTATTTAATTAAAGATAAATACAAAATAACAATAAATCAAAATACACTTGAAAGAATTAAAAACTATTTTAGATGATGTTAAATATAAATTTAAAAAGATTTAAATTTCTACATAAAAAAAAACAAAATCAAATAATTTTTTCATCAATCGAAACTACTGGAGAAAAAGAAATATTAAACCTTATTGATAATTTTCTAATTGATAAAAACAGTTTTGTTTTTGAATCCGTTGAAAAAGGTATAATTAAAGGAAGATATACTATTTTTGGAAAAAATCCTGATAAAATATGGGAATTTAATAACAATAGTTGTTACAAATATGATGATAAAAAAAATAAAATAAAAATTAATGGTAGACCAAAAAATATTATTGAAAAAATAATTGAAGAATTTAAATTTAAAATTCCAAAAACCTTACCACCAATAAGTTCATTATTGTCTGGATATTTTTCATATGATATAATTAGATATATAGAGAAAATTCCAAATTCCTGTACAGATGATCTAAAGATACCAGATTCTAGAATACTTAGGCCTAGAACTCTCATAATTCATGATAATTTAAAGAAAAAAATTTATTTTATAATAAATTGTTTCTCAGATGAAAAAATTAAAGATTATTCAAAAAAATATTTAAAAATTAAAAACGAGATAGAATATTTAATGTTTCTGGCTAATTATAAGTCAAATATACAAAATATAAAAACATCTAAAAAAATTTCTGTAAAATCAAATATTTCAAAAAAAAAATTTTTATCAAACGTTAATAAAGCAAAAAAATACATAAAAATAGGTGATATTTATCAAGTAGTATTGAGTCAAAGATTTGAAACTAAACTAACAAAAAGTCCTTTGGAAATTTATAAAAAGCTTAGAATAAAAAATCCTTCTCCATTTATGTATTTTTTTAACTTTGATGACTTTCAAATTATTGGTGCTAGCCCTGAAATTTTAGTTAGATTAAGAGATGATACAATTACATTAAGACCAATAGCTGGAACCAGACCCAGAGGAAAAAATAAAAAAGAAGATTTGTTTTATGAAAAAGATCTCTTGAAAGATAAAAAGGAACTTGCTGAACATTTAATGTTATTAGATTTAGGTAGAAACGACACTGGAAAAGTTTCAAAAATAAATTCTGTAAAAGTTACAGAACAATTTAAAATAGAAAGATACTCACATGTAATGCATATTGTTTCTAATGTTATTGGTAAATTTAATAATAAATTTACTAATTTTGACACTTTATTATCTGGTTTTCCTGCAGGAACAGTTTCAGGAGCTCCAAAAATAAGAGCTATGGAAATCATTGATGAATTAGAAAATACAAAAAGAAAAGTATATGCAGGTGGAATTGGTTATTTTTCAGCAAATGGAGATTTTGATACATGTATAGCTTTAAGAACAGCTGTTTCCATAAACAATAAATTTTATGTTCAAGCGGGCGCAGGTATTGTGGCTGATAGCAAACCAATTAATGAATATTATGAAACAGTTAACAAAGCAAAAGCTTTGTTAAAAGCTATTGAATAAAATGAAAATAATTTTGTTAGACAATTACGATAGTTTTACATTTAATCTTTACCATTATATATCTTCATTCAAAACTAAAGTTGATGTAATTAGAAATGATAAAATTAATTCAACAGAAATAATAAAAAAAAAATATGATAAAATCGTTATTTCTCCTGGTCCTGGTAACCCAAATCAATCTGGTAATTGCATAAGTATAGTTAATAAACTTTATAAAAAAATTCCTATTTTTGGTGTCTGTTTAGGTCATCAAATAATCGGTCAATGCTTTGGTTCAAAAATTGTTCAAGCCAAAAAATTAATGCATGGAAAAACAAGTATAATTAAACACAACAATCAAGGCATAATGAAAAATATTAAAAATAATTTTGAAGCCACTAGATATCATAGTTTAATAGTAGATAGAAAAACTCTATCAAAAGATTTGGTTGTTACTTCTGAAACATCCGACGGAGTAATTATGGGAATTATGCATAAAAAATACAATATTCATGGAGTACAATTTCATCCTGAAAGTATTAAAACTTCGGTTGGTATGAAAATAATTAAAAATTTTATAAATATATAAAAAAGTATGGATCAAATATTAAAGAAGCTTAAAAATAAAGAAAACTTATCTTATGAAGAGAGTAAAAAGGCTTTCTCTATTATTATGGAGGGTAAAGCTTCTGACAATCAGATATATGATTTTCTTACATTGCTTTCAGAAAAAGGTGAAGTTTCTGACGAAATAGCCGGTGGTGTTTATGTATTAAGAGATAAATCTAAAAGAGTAAATGTTCAAAACTGTGTTGATACATGTGGTACCGGTGGTGATGGTAAAAACACCCTAAATATATCAACTGCTTCAGCATTATTATTAGCAAGTATGGGAATAAAAGTTGCTAAACATGGAAACAAAGCAGTTTCATCCAAATGTGGTTCTGGAGATGTTTTAGAGGCATTAAATATTAAAATTAATTTGGAACCAAAAGATATAGAAGAACAAATTAATAAGAATAATTTTGGTTTTATGTTTGCACCAAATTATCACAGTGCAATGAAATATGTTGGTCCAACAAGAAAAAAAATTGGAAAAAAAACTATATTCAATATGATAGGACCTTTAAGTAGCCCTGCCCTTGTTGAAAGACAAGTTGTAGGAGTATTTGATAAAAAATTACTCAAAACTTTTGCAAATGGCCTAAAAAATTTAAATATTAGATTTGCATGGATTGTAAATAGTGAAGATGGTTTAGATGAAATATCTCCTTATGCAAAAACGAATGTAATGCAATTAAAAGATAATAAAATTTCAGAAATTACCATAGATCCTAAAGAGCTAAATGTTAATGCAGATAAATTTGAAAATCTACTTGGAGATGATGCTAAATTTAATGCTGACAAAATGATTGATATATTTAAAGGTGAAGACAATGATTTTTCTAAAGCAGTTTGTTTAAACTGTGCGGGTGGCCTTATTGTTTCTGAGAAGTTTTCAAATTTTGAAGATGCTTACAATAATGCAAGAGAACATATTCTATCTGGAAAAACATTTGAACATTTAAGAGGTATTCAAAATGGATAAAAAATATAGAAAATGGGATCCTATGTTTGACAGGTATTTTGAATCTGCAGTATTTAAGCATGGCCATAATGTCAACGTTTTACACGAAATTCTTAAATATAGATATGAAGACTTAGAACTCATAAGTAGATTAGGTATACCTATTGAGGAATTAAAAGAGCTAATATCAGAAATGGAAAGAAAAAAATTATTTTTTAATTTTAAAGAAAAAATAGAAAACAATATTAAGAATGATAAATTTTCAATTATTGCAGAGATGAAACGTATGAGTCCTTCAGCAGGTGCTTTAATACATCCTGATAAATACAATCCTGTAGAAATTGCTAAAATATATGATGAAAATAATGCTACATGTTTGTCAGTACTAACAGAACCAAAATTTTTTGGTGGAGATTTTAATCACATGAAAAATATAAAAGAAGCTGGAATAAAACTCCCCATTTTATGTAAAGATTTTATGGTAACCAAATGGCAATTATATTTAGCAAGATCTAGAGGAGCTGATGCCATATTGATCATTCTTTCTGCTTTTGAGTATTTTATAGAAGAAAAAAAAAATCTTCTTAATGAATTATATGAAGAAGCTCTAAAATTAAATATGTCAGTAATCATAGAAGCTCACACTATTGAAGAAGCTGAAAAAGCTTTAAAATTTAAAGAAGCATTAGTAGGAATTAATAATAGAAATCTTAATACTTTAAAAACCGATTTTAATGCAACTTATAGTATTAATAATGCATTAAGAGATTTTTCTGGACCGCTTATTTGTGAAAGTGGAATAAAAACAAAAGAGGAACTTTTAGAAATAAATAAAAAAACAAAAATTAAAACTTTTTTAATTGGTGAATCATTGTTAAAAAATTTAAAAGAAAATTCAATTTTCTCAATATTATAGGCAAATAATCTATATTTTAATGGGGTTTTGAGCTATTGATTAAACAACAGAACTTTTATAGAACAAATATGTACCTAGTTTGTTCTATGTTAACCAAAAAACAAAAAAATCTGCTTTTATTTATCAACAAGAAGTTGAGATCTTCAGGTGTATCTCCTTCTTATGAAGAAATGAAAGTATCTTTGAATCTTAAATCAAAATCAGGAATTCATAGATTAATTAGTGCTTTAGAAGAAAGAGGATTTATTAGAAGACTTCCTCATAAAGCAAGAGCTCTCGAAGTAATAAAATTACCTGAGACAGCATCAGCTAATGACATTTACAATAGTTTTTCACCAAGTGTAATTAAAGGTGGTTTAGATGAAAGTAATTCAAAAAACAAAAGCCCAGAAATTGCTGTGTTGGGAAATATAGCTGCCGGTACACCAATCGAAGCAATTCAAAATGAAGTTACTAGAATACCTTTGCCAAGTAATATTGAAAAGAATGGTGAATATTTTGGGCTGAAGATTCAAGGAGACTCTATGATTGAAGCTGGCATTCATGATGGTGATATTGTTATTATTAAAAAGACTGATACAGCAGATAATGGAAAAATTGTAGTTGCTCTAGTTGATGATCACGAGACAATGTTAAAAAGAATAAGAAGAAAAGGCAAAACAGTTGCGCTAGAAAGTGCAAATAAAAACTACGAAACTAAAATCTTTGGTCCTGATAGAGTTAAAGTTCAAGGTGTTCTAATATCTTTATATAGAAACTTTCACTAAAATAGTCTAAATATTTGTAATGTCTAAAGTAGCAACTAGATTTGCTCCCTCGCCTACTGGTCCTTTGCATATTGGAGGAATAAGAACTGCATTATTTAATTGGTTATTTTCAAAAAATCAAAATGGAATATTTCATTTAAGAATAGAAGATACAGATAAAGAAAGATCAAAAGAAGAATATAAACAACAAATTATTCAATCTTTACAATGGATAGGAATTAAACCAGATAAAGAAGAATATATTCAATCAACTAAAGTTGGTAAACATATTGAAATTGCAAAAAAACTTTTAGAAAAAGGTTTTGCATATAAATGTTATTGTACAGAAAAAGAGATAGAAGAAAAAAAAACAAGGGCTAAACAAAAAAAACTACCATATATTTATAATAGAAAATGTAGAGATCTTAAAGATACACCAAAAAATATCGATCCTGTTATAAGATTTAAGAGTAAAATTGAAGGAAATTCAATTTTAAATGACCTTGTTCAAGGTAAAGTTAATATCGAAAATTCTAATATTGAAGATTTTATAATATTAAGAAAAGATGGAACTCCAACATATAATTTATCTGCAGCAGTAGATGACAAGGATATGGAAATTACACATATAATCAGAGGTGATGATCATAAAATGAATACATTTAAACAAATGCAAATATTTGAAAGAATGAATTGGAAATTACCAACTTATGCTCATATTCCTCTAATCCACACTTCTGAAGGTAAAAAATTGTCGAAAAGGGATAAAGCATCAACTCTGGATGATTACAAAAAAATTGGCATTATGCCTGATGCTTTAAGAAATTATTTACTAAGATTGGGCTGGTCCTTTCAAGATAAAGAAATATTTACATTAGAAGAAAGTATAAAACATTTTAATATTGAGGGGATAGGAAAATCTCCTTCTAAGCTGGACATGAGCCGTATTTTATCAATGAACGAGCACTATATTAAAAATATGAATGAAAATGATCTTTTTGATCATTTAATAAAGTATTTTGAAAGTTATAAAGATAAAATTGATAATAAAGGAAAAAAAATTAAAAAATGTCTAAGTTTCCTTAAAAATAAAGCAAAAACATTAGAGGATATTTATAATAACGCACAATATATAATTAAAGATAAAATTCAAATTTCTACTGAAGATATAAAACTTTTAGATAATTTATCAAAAACAATTTTAAAAGATTTTTTAAAAGAATTTGAAAAGTTATCAAATATAAATAAAGAAAATTTAGAAAAAATAATAAACGACTTAATTAAAAATAATAAAACAAACTTTAAAGGTGTGGGTCAACCTCTAAGAATTGCTTTAGTAGGTTCAAAATTTGGCCCAGGTATATACGATATCATTTTGTCTTTAGATGAAAATGAAGTAATTGAAAGATTAAAGGCTGTTAGTTAAAACAGAAGCTGCAATTTTCGAAGACTGGTTTGTTTTAAAATTTTTTAAAATTTCTTGTGATTTATCTATTTGATTTTGCATAGATTCATTATTTTCAAAAAGACTATCTACATTATTAAATATATTTTTAGAATTACAATTTGATTGCAATAGTTCAGGTATAATTTCCTCATTAGCAGCAATATTAATTATATTTGCATATTTAACTTTGACTAACATTTTAATAATTAAAAAATTTATACTATTCATTTTATAAATAATAATAGATGGTACTTTTGCATTACAAATTTCTAATGAAATAGTTCCTGACTTGGCTACAGCAAATGTTGAAGATTTTAAAACCTCAGATTTAACTTTTTCATCAGATATAGATCCACAATTTTTAAAACCTACTTTTATTAATTTATCTTGTATTAATTTATTAAACTCAGTGGTTGAGTGAAAAACGTAAAAAATATCATTATACTTTTCATTCATCATCTTTATAAAATTAATCAAAATCGGCAACAAAACATCTATTTCAGATCGCCTACTGCCTGGAAAGATGGAGATAATTTTTTTATGATCTTTTATAATTTGACTTATATCAATTTTGCTTTTCTCATTATTTTCTAACAATGGATGACCTGTAAATGTTGATTGAATATTTTCTTTATCAAAATATTTTTTTTCAAAAGGAAACAACAGTAATACATGATCTAAAAAAGATTTGAGCTTCTTAACTCTATGCTCTCTCCAAATCCACACTTGAGGAGCAACAAAATGAATTGTTTTTATATTAGGATTGATTTTTTTTACCTTTTCGGCAACTCTTAAAGTAAAATCAGGACTATCTACACTAAATAAAATATCAGGTTTAAATTCTATTATTTTATCTACTGTTTCATTAATTTTTTTTTTAATCTTAAAGATATTCAACAAAACTCTAGTAAAACCAAGATAAGTAACTTCTTTTAAGTCATATAGTGATTTAATCTCTAAGGATTTTAAATGCTCACCACCTACAGACAAGTATTCAATATCTGATTTTGAGCTTTTAACCTGAGCAATAACTTTTGAAGCGAGTTTATCTCCTGACGGTTCACCTGTTAAAACAAATATTTTCTTCATTTTACAATTATAAACATTTTGTTTTTATTAGCGAAGCTGATGCATTTCTTTCTTTCTAGAAAAACATTTTGCTTACTTTTTAGAACTATTCCTTTAAGCCCCACAGTTTTACATTGTTTTAAAGTTTTTAATCCTACAGTAGGTAAATCAATTCTTAGATCTTGCTTTTTCTTAGGAAATTTAACTAGGACACCATTATTTCTAAATTTTTTACTTTTACATTTTTTAAGCATCGTTTCAGTGCCACCCTTTCCTTCAATGGCTACTACGTTTTTATTTCTAACAACAGTTCCTTGACTAAAGTTATATTTTCCTAATCTATTTAATGCTGTGATAGCTCTATTAATATCTATTTTATCTTCTCTATTTGGTTTAATTCTTGAGTAGTTACCTTTTTTCAATGTTAATTCGTGATTGAAGGTAAGCGAGCTTATTGTTTTTATTTTTTCTTGTTTAAATATTTTGATAATTTGTTTTAAAATAGCTGCATCGCCAAGCTTTGAGCTTTTAATTATCCTAGGCATATAATAAATGCCTTTTAAATCTAATTTAATTTTAGAAAAATTTGGTTTAACAACTTTTCCAGCGAATAATACTTTGCTACATTTATTTTTCTTTAAAATATTTATAATTGTTCCGAATTGTCCGATTGATACATTGTGAGAGTTTTTATCTTTTTTAAATTTATTTGACTTTGATAAATCAATTATCAAATATTTTAGTCTTTTTTTTTTTATTTTTTTAAGAATCTCTATTGGAAAATTTGTTTCTCCAAATATTAAACCAATCATCTTACTCCTTGGAAAAAGGTGTACAAATAGATCTTTTTTTATCCTTTGTTATAAATTCAATAATATCCTTAACTAGTGGATTTTTTTTAAATTCGCCATTTAATTTATCTAAATTATCTGTAAGATTTTTCGTAGCAAAAATTTCTTTGTATGCTTCTGTTAGACCAAGAATATCTTTATTTTCTAAATTAACTCTTCTTAGTCCAATTAAATTAAGACCGTGTAAATAATTTCTGTTACCTATTGATAAACCATATGGAATAACATCATGTAAAACACCTGTCATTCCACCAATCATTGCTAATTTACCTATCCTTGTAAACTGCTGAACTGCTGAATTACCTCCAATAACAACATTATCTTCTATTGTAACATGGCCACCCAAAGGAACATTATTTGCAATAATTACATTGTTTCCAACATGACAGTCGTGAGCTATATGAGATGAAATCATAAATAAGCAGTTATTTCCAATTTTAGTTAAACCTCCACCATCTACAGTTCCTGGATTTATAGTTACATACTCTCTAATTTTATTATTGTTACCAATTACAAGTTTAGTTTCCTCTCCATTATATTTTAAATCTTGTGGATCATTACCAATAGATGCAAAAGGATAAATTTTATTTCCATTTCCAATTTTAGTATTACCTGAAATATTAACGTGTGAATGAATAATTACATTTTCACCTATTTCAACATTAGGACCAATTACAGAATAAGGACCTATATTTGCAGAGTTTGAAACTTTAGCTTTGTTATCTACTATTGCAGTTTTGTGTATCATTTATTTATTTTCCTTTACAAAACTTTTTAAATCTTTTGCGGGATATCCCATGACTTTTGAATTATCAGTTATATCTTTAATGACTCCACTTCCGCCACCTATTTTAACATTATTTCCAATTTTTAAATGGCCTGAAACACCTGCTTGACCACCAATCATTACATGATTACCTAATGTCGAACTTCCTGCAAAACCTACTTGACCAGCTATAATACAGTTATCCCCTATCTTTACATTGTGAGCTATATGAATTTGATTATCTAAATAAGTATTTTTTCCAATTATAGTATTTGACATTGATCCTCTATCAATAGTTGATCCGCATCCAATTTCTGAGTTATCATTAATTATCACAACTCCAATCTGAGGATACCTATAGTTATTTTCTTTGTTAGGGAAAAAACCAAATCCTTTTTTACCAATTACACATCCATCTAAAATGTGAACATTGTTATGAATAATTGTATTTCTTATGATTACATTAGAACCTATAGAACAGTTATTTCCAATAATAACATTTTTTTCTACTATTGAGTTATGACCTATAGAACAATTTTTGCCTATTTTTACATTTTTACCAATTAATACATTTTTTCCAAAATCAACTTTTTTCTTAAATGAGGTTTTAGATATATCTTTTACTGTTATATCAAAATCATCAGTTACTGAGCCTGGATAAAATATTTTTGTAATTTTAGCAGTAACAATTAGAACATTATCAACAATTATTTTATTACAATTTTTAGGTAAATAATCCTTGAGATTATCTGTAGTAATACAAAAAGAAGATTTTGTTTTCGAAGCATGAGCTTCATATTTTTTTGAATGAAAGAATGTAATATCCTTTTTAATTGATGTTGATAAATCTTTAACATCATAAACTTTTAAATTCTTATATTTTTGAATATTTTTTAACCCAGCAAACTTTAATAATTTATTAATCTCAAAAGGACCTTTATTTTTAAAAAAAGGATTAGTCATTAATAAAGTTTATTATCAAAACATTTAGTAAATACTTATCAAGATTTATTGCTAATTATTTCTTATCAACAATTGTTGCTGACCATTGAGCATCTGCCATTTTTTTTCCATTAACAAAGGCTTCGCCCTTATATTTCCAGACTCTTCCATGGGATCTAATTGCTTCGATATTTAATTCTAATTTACAATCTGGTATTACTGGAATCCTAAATCTTGCTTTTTCCACACCCATTAAAAAAACCAATTTATTTTCATATGCAGATTTATCAATTCCACTAGCTGTTAAAGCAGCGGCTGCTTGACCAAAAGCTTCAACAATAAAAACACCTGGCATAACAGGTTGTCCTGGAAAATGACCTTGAACAAAAAAACTATCTTTTTTAACGTTCACAATGGCTGTAGCAGAAAATAGCTTTTTAATATTATTTAACTCTTCTATTAAAAGCATAGGCTCTCTATGAGGTAAAAGTTTTTTTATTTGTTCTTTATTTAAAGATTCAGACATTAATTTAATTTAATTTCTTTTACTTTTTCATTAAGTAGATTAATAATTTTTTCAGTTATATCCAATTCAGTTTTTCCAAGTACAACAATCTTCTTATCAACAATTAACGAAATAGAATTTTTATCAGAATATTCTGCCATTATAGGATTTATATGACTTAATAATTTTTTTGTTAACTCAGATTTTAACAGGTTCAGCTCGTCGATTTTTTGTTTCTTTTCATTTTGATAATTTATTACTTTCTTTTTTAAATTATCTATTTTTTTTTTAAACTCTTCTTCATTTAAAATATTTTTTTGTGCAATAATTTTAGACTCTTCTTCCTTTAATTCATTTTCTTTTTTTTCAAAAATATCTAAATTAGTTTTATGATTTTTTTTTATATTCTCGTTAATTATTTTTCCTGCTTGTGAACTATGAATTAATTTCTCAATATCTAGGTATACAATATTTTCAGCTGCATAAACTTGATTAAATTGTAAAAATATAATCAATAAAAAAAGCTTAATTATATCTTTCATTAGAAAGATGTTCCTATATCAAATCTAAATGTTTCTGTACTATCACTGCTTGCTTTTGTTATTGGTTTGGCAAATGAAAAACTTAATGGACCTATAGGAGTAAACCAATCAATTGATAGACCAGTTGAAGAGCGAATTTTACTACTATCTAAGCTACTATTATAATCTACACCCCAAACATTTGCTGTATCAAAAAATAAACTAAAATCAATATTTTGCAAAGTTGGAAATAATTGAGGCAAAGTTGAATTAAAACTTAGTGATGATGCATAATTTCCTCCAATATGATCACCACTGTCAATTGGTCCAATTTTTCCATACTCAAAACCTCTTAATCTTCTACTAGGTATAAAAATCCTTTTTGAAACCCTTACATCCTCACCCGTGAGCGAATTAACAGTTTTAGCAAGGAAATTTATAGAAAAAATACTATCTTTTCCGAGACGCAAATATTTGGAAAATGTATATGTATTTGCAAAAGACCAATCATCAGAAAAAATTGGAATATCCTGAGAAAAATGATTTCTTGATCCTTCAGAAGGTTGAAAGTTCTGATTTAATTTATTCAAGGTTAGACCATATGAAAATTTCAAGTCTAAATAACTACCATCCTGCTTTTTTTTGGCTGCTGAAGCTTTTGATGAAGTATCAAGCGTTTCAAAATAAGTCGAAAAAGAAGGAGAAAAATACAAATTTTCTGCTTGCTCAAACGATGTACCAACACTAAAGCCTGTTTTATTAGTTTCATAACCGAATTTACTCATCAAATCTGTTTTTGTGGACTCGATAGAGGTACTTAAACTTTTGTTTGAATTTCTAAAATTTGGATTTGTTAAAGAAAATTTGCCTTGGATTGATGTATCACTTATTAAAAAGTTAGTATCTATTCTTTTTCCCTGACCTAAAAAATTATTTTCTTTAATACCAAAATTTAGAGATGTACCACTGGTACCAGTTCCAGCTCCTGCATAAATTTCACCTGTTGGTTTTTCTTCAACCTCAATATTTATTATTTTAGTTTTTTTACTTAAATTTTCTTCAATAACAAATTTAACACTTTTAAATATGTTTTTTGATCTAATATCATTAATGGATTTATTAATTAAAATTTGATTATAAGCATCACCTTCATCTACAATTAAAGAATTTCTGATAACATTTTCATCAGTTATATAATTTCCATAAACATTAATTTTTTCAATATATGTTTTTTCAGTTTCTTCTAATTTAATAGTTAAATTTATTTTATTTTTTTTAGTTATTACTTCATCATACTTAGCATTTATAAATTCAAATTCTTTAGTTAAAACAATTTTATCAATTTCATTAAGTATTTTTTCTATTTTATTCAAAGAATAAATTTTTCCCTTTAACTTATCAAATAAATTTATAATGTTTTTGAAATTATCAATGGAATAATTTTCAGGAATATTTAATTTTAAGTTATTAAAATAATATTTCTCACCAGCATTAATATTAAATACCAATTCAAAATTTGACTCATCAATAATTTGTGCTGATGAACTTTCTACAGAAATATTAAAATAACCACTGTTTTTATAATAATTAGTTAATAATTTTTCATCAAATTCAATTCTATTAATATCTAAATATTTTCTTCTGGAAATAAACTTCCAAAATTTAGCTTCTTCAGAAATAATTATACTTCTTAATTTTCTATCTTTAATTTTTTTATCACCAATAAATTTAATTTTTGTAATTAAAGCCCTTTCTCCTAAAACTACATCATAAATAAGATCTACAGTATTATTTGGATTCGATATAATCTTTGAATTAACCTCTGCAAAATAATATCCGTTAGATCTTAAAATATTTGTTATTATTTTTTCGTCTGATTTAGCTATACTTTTTAAAAAAGATGATTTTTCTTTAAGCTGTATTGTATCATTTAATACTTCTAGAATTCTTTTATTTTTAATTCCTTTGAATTGTAAAGTTTGAACTACAGGATTTTCTTTTACACTAATTTTAAGAATGCCATCATCAAAAGCAATATTTATATCGCTGAAAAAATTGGTAGTATATAATTTTTTTATTATAAGATTTAAATTTTCATTTTTTAAATCTTGATTTTTTTTTATTTCACTAAAAAGTATAATTGTTTCATCCGAAATTCGAACATTTCCAGATATTTCTATATTTTTAATTATTTCAGAATTAATATCTGTGATAAATAAGAGAACAAATACAGAAATAAAAAATAATTTTTTCATAAAATTCTATTTATACTATACATAGATCTTTACATTTCAATCTAACTTCTTTCATCAGTTTTGATATTTGGTCAATATTTTTTGGGCTTATATTTAAATATTGTTTAAAAACTTTCATTTTAATTATTTTGATTAAATTTTCGTAGATATCGGTGTATTTGATTTTTCCTTCTAAGTAGAAATTAACTAGTTCATCATTAGCTGAAACTAATATTGTTTCAAATAAGGAAGTTTTATCAGGAATCATTTTTAAAATATTTAGAACTGGAAATTGATTTATATTTGGTTTTGAAAGTTCCAAATTATTCAATACTTTTATATTTAATTGTTTTGAGTGAATTTTTTTATTTTTATTGAAATATATAGAATTAAAAATTGGAATTTTCATATGAGTGTCATGAGCTAAAAACTTTACCAAACCATTATTAAATTTAATTATTGCGTGAACATATGATTTTGGATGGATTAAAATCCTAAATTTTTTTTTATTAATATTAAATATTCTCTGAGCTTCAATCACTTCAAATACTTTGTTCATTAAGTTTGTCGAATCTATAGAAATTTTTTTGCCCATGGACCAATTTGGATGTTTGATAGCATCTTTTGGATTTATATTTTTTAAACTTTTAGTTGTTTTATTTAAAAATGGCCCCCCAGAAGCTGTAAGTATAATTTCTTCAATACTAGCTTTATTAACATTGTTTATTAATGACCATATAGAAAAATGTTCCGAATCGATTGGAATAAAATTAGTTTTATTTTTTTTTAATTTTTTTTTTATAATATTCCAACTACAAATAATTGATTCTTTGTTTGCTATACCAACAGTTTTACTATATTTGATTGCTTCAAGAGTTGGTTTTAATCCTGACAAACCTGAAATTGAACACATGGTATAGTCATTTTTTTTTTTAATTATTTTTTTTATTTTTAAATGATCGTGGAAAACTTTTATTTTTTTTTTAATAAATTTTTGTTTATATCTTAAATATTTTTTTTTATTTATTATAATTACATTTTTTACTTTAAGATCTATTGCCTGATGGTAAATTTTTATTACATTATTATTAGTTGATAAAAAAATTACTTTAAAATCTTTTAAATTTTTTTTGATAATATTAACTGTAGTTGTTCCTATAGATCCTGTGGAACCTAAGATTGCTATTTTAATTGACATATACTTTAATTTAATAGATTGAAAATAACAATTCCTAGAGGTAAACCTAACAAAATTCCATCAATTCTATCGAGCATACCACCATGACCTGGCAAAATTTTGCCGGTATCCTTAACTTTAGCTTTTCTTTTAAGAAATGAAACAAACAAATCTCCAATTTGCGAAAAAAAACTAGTTGCTAGAGCTAGTATTAATAAATTAAATAAAGAATAATTCGAAATAAAAGCTAAAAAAAATAGCAAACATAAAAAAGACAAAATAAATCCACCAATGCTTCCGGCTATTGTTTTATTTGGACTAATTTTAGTTAATTTTTTACCTCCAATTAGTTTACCAAAAAAAATTCCTCCTACATCAGTTAGAATACATATAGAAAGAATAAATAATATAAATATTTTATCATTACTTTCATGAACTATAGAATTGTAAATTATTATTGTAAAAAATGATAAATATAAAGAGAATAAAATATTATAGAAAATAAAATTGAAATAAATTAATTTAAGATTCATTTTAATTAAAATAATTAATTTGTAAAACTCATAATAAGAAATAATGAAAATAATTGACAAAAATAATATTAAAAAAATATTATCAATAAACATCAAATAAACCGCGAAGAATAAAAAAATAGAAGTTAAAATTCTATAAAAAAATTGTTTTGTCATTTGACACTACCAAAATTCCTTTTTATATTTTTAAATTTATTAATAATCTGTTTAAAATCATTAGTATTAAAATCAGGCCATAGTTTTTTTACAAAAAAAATTTCAGAATATGCAATTTGCCATAATAAAAAATTACTTAATCTATGAGTATTTCCAGTCCTAATTAAAATTTCAGGATCTGGAATATTGTTAGTAAAGAGATTATTGCTAATACTTTTTTCTGTTATTTTTTGTTTATTTTTTTTTATAATATTAAACGCTGAAACTAATTCTTTTTTGGCTCCGTAGTTTAATGCCAAGTTTATTTGTAATTTATTGTTTTTGTTCGTAATTTTTTCTGAATTATTAAGGATTTTTTTTAATTTTTTTGAAAATATATTTCTATCTCCAATTACTTTTAATTTTATTCCATTTTTATTAAGATCATCAATCTTATTTACTAAAAAATTTTCTAAAAGTTTAAATAAAAAATTTATTTCATTTTTGGGTCGTTTCCAATTTTCTGTTGAAAAAGCATATAGTGTAAGAAATTTTATTTTCTCTTTAATAGTTTGTTTTATTATTAATCCTACTGTTTTAAGACCTTGTTGGTGACCATAATTTCTTGATTTTTTTTTTTTTACACCCCAACGTCCATTGCCATCCATAATGATGGCTACATGTTGTATTAGATTCATATGGTCATTATTTCTTTTTCCTTAGAAATAACTTTTTCATCAATTAGTTTAATATGTTGATCTGTTGTTTTTTGAATTATTTTTTCAAATTTTTTTTCATCATCTTCACTAATATCTTTAGATTTTAATAACTTCTTTAATTCATCATTTGCTTCACGTCTTATATTTCTTATTGAAACTTTGCATTTTTCACCAGTTGATTTTATTATTTTTTTAATTTCATTTCTTCTTTCTTCGCTTAAATCTGGAATTGGAAGTCTTATTAATTGACCATCTATTTGTGGATTCAAACCTAATTCTGATTTATTAATCGCAGAATCAATTAAATTCACATTGTTTAAATCCCACACTTGAATATTTATAATCCTCGGTTCTGGAGTTGTTATTGTAGCTAATTGATTTATTGGCATCTTTTGTCCATAAACTTCAACTTTAACTAAATCAAGCATGCTTGCATTGGCTCTACCCGTTCTTAACGAAGAAAGTTCCTTAGTAAAAACATTAAATGTTTTATCCATTTTTTGACTGTAAGTTTTGTCGTTAAACATTATTCACCGATTTTTAATCTATAAAAATCTTTTATTTTTAAATCAGATATTTTTAGATCATTCATAACATCTTTAACTTTTCTTTTTGGTTCCATAACCCATGGCTGAGATAGTAAACTATTTTCTTCTTTAAATTTATTAAGTTTACCAATACTAATTTTTTTTGCAATTTCTTCTGGTTTTCCTAAATTTTTTAGCTCTTTTGAAATCAATTCTTGTTCCTTTTCTAAAATTTCCTTTTTTATACCTTCAGAATCTAATGCGAGTGGATTAGAAGCAGCAATATGCATTGTCAATTGTTTTCCAAATAAATCTAAATTTTTGGATTTTTCTTTAGTTTCTAATGAAGCAACTACAGCTAATTTGGATAAATTATCTTTAACTACTGTATGATGATAAGTAAAATTTTTGGTACCAGGGTGACTTATTGTTTTTGTTCTGCCTATAGTTATTTTTTCACCAATTTTAGCAATTAAGGCAACTAAATTTTCATTTACTATTTTGCCATTTTGCATCTTTGAATTTTTTAGCTTTTCTACATTTGAATCACATTGGTTATTTAATTCACTTAATTCTTTTACGAAATTAATAAAATTATTATTTTTTGCTACAAAATCAGTTTCACAATTAACTTCTATGATTGAAGTTTTTTGACCATCTCCACTTGCAGCAATTACACCTTCTTTAGCTTCTCTTAACATTTTTTTAGAAGCTTTAGATATTCCTTTTATTCTTAAAATTTCTATTGCTTTGCCAATATCATCCTTTCCCTCTTCTAGGGCTGAACTACAATCTTTAAAACCTGCTCCAGTTGATTTTCTCAACTGTTTAATTTTTTCTATATCACTCATAAATAGTTTGATTTATTAATTTAATTTAGAAGTATCTTTTTCTTTAGATTTTTCAATTTTTGTATAAAAGGCTTTTCTTCTTTTTTGTCTTCTTTTATTATTTTTTCTTCAGAAACTTTTGGTGTTTCTTTTTTTGCATTTTCAATAGTTTCTTGGAGTAAATTACAATATAAATCAATTGATCTTCTGGCATCATCATTTCCAGGAATAGGAAAATCAATTCCTTCTGGATCAGAATTTGTGTCAAGAATTGCAATTATAGGAATACCCAATTTAATCGACTCTTTGATTGCTAAAGACTCGTAGTTTGTATCAATTACAAAAACTAAATCTGGAATTTTTTTCATCTCAACAATTCCACCTAGTGATCTTAGAAGCTTGTCTCTTAGTCTCCTCATTTTTAGAAGTTCTTTTTTTGTAAAACCTCTATTTTCAGAAGAAAGATCTATATTAATTTTTTGTAATTTTTTTATAGAATTTGAGATTGTGCCCCAATTAGTTAACATGCCACCTAACCATCGGTGATTTACATAATATTGATCAGTACTTTTGGCTAAATTTGCAATTGCTTCAGATGCTTGTTTTTTAGTTGAAATAAAAAGAATTTTACCATTGCCTTGGATACAATCGTAAACTTTCTCTAAAGCTACATTGGTTAGCTCTAAAGTTTGAGTTAAATCAATGATGTGAATTGAATTTCTTTTTCCAAAGATATATTTTTTCATTTTTGGGTTCCATCTAAGTGTTTTGTGACCAAGATGAACTCCAGCTTCTAATAGTTGTTGGATAGTTATGTTAGGTATCTTCATATTTTTTCCCGGTTATGCCACCACAATTATTTCCACTTAAGGACCGGAGGTATAAAACCACAAATTGTGTGCGTGTTAATTTAAGCAGTTGTTTACAAATTAATTATAAAGAAAACAAGTATTTTTTTAATTAATTAACGATGAAATAGCTTTATCATTCATAGATTCAAGTGTTTTTCTATCAATATACCTTTTATCCTTTAATTTAAATATTAAATTTTTACCATTATCTTTGATTACAAGTTTTACTTCGGTTTGAGCATTTGTTTTAGATAAATTAAATATGCTTTTGAAAAACTTTATATTTTCAGATTTAAATTGAATTTCTTTAATTGGCTTATTAATTAATTCCTTAAGTAAAGCTATTTTTTTCACATTAATTTTTTTAAATCTATTTTCTTCATCAGAGAGATTTTTTACTAAAGTAATAATTAATGAATTTCCCTCTACTAATATTTTTCTATTCATTTCTAAAATATCTGAAAATATAAAAAGCTCAAAAACACTGCTTAGATCTGAAAACTTAACAATTGCATATGAATTACCTTTTTGTGTTTTTTTTTCTTGTATATTTAAAACTGTTGCAGCTATATTTGTTTCTTTAATCTCTTGAACAGTATTAAAATCTGCAAAGTCTATAATCTTATATTCTTTATAAATATATTTAAATTGATTAAGTGGATGGTCTGAAATAAAAAAACCTAATGTTTCAAATTCTTTTGATAACCTTTCTTCAATAGACCAATCTTTGATTTTTACCTGAATATTATCATTATTATCATCTTCAACATCAAAAAGTCCAATCTGATTCATTGATTTATTTGCAAAGTTATTTTTTGATTTAAGAATAATATTGGGAATAGAATTGAATAAATATTGTCTATTAGAATTAATTTCATCAAAAGCTCCAGCTTTGACCAAGCCTTCAAGTTGAAGCTTATTAATATCTTTTGGGTTTACCCTGTTTATAAAATTATTTAAAGATTTAAATTTTCCATTATTTTCTCTTTCTTTAACAATATTTGAAATAGCTTCGTAACCAACGCTTTTTAAAGCCCCCAAAGCATAAAAGAAATTTTTTTTATCTGATCTAAAATCAGCAAAACATCTATTAATGTCTGGTCTTACAATATTAATATTTATTCTTCTAAGTTCCTCATAGAATTCACTTAATTTATTTTGATTTGATAATTCCATAGACATTGAAGCAGCAAAAAATTCATGAGGATAATAAGTTTTTAAATATGCTGTTTGATAGGCTATAATAGCGTAAGCTGCAGCATGACTTCTATTAAAACCATATTCGGCAAACGGTTCTATTTTTAAAAATATTCCTGCTGCTATTTCTTTACTAATTCCATTTTTAGCTGCACCCTCAATAAATCTTTGTTTTTGTTTTTCTATTTCTGCTCTTTTCTTTTTACCCATTGCCCATCTTAAAATATCAGCTTCTCCTGCTGTAAATCCTGATAAAGTTTGAGCAATTTGCATAACTTGTTCCTGATAAATAATTACACCATAGGTTGGTTTTAATATTTCTTTTAATTTAGGATGAAGATAATCTGGATCTTTTTTTCCATTCTTACAATCATTGTAAATTGGAATGTTGCTCATAGGACCTGGTCGATATAAAGCAACTAAAGCTATTATATCTTCAAATCGATTTGGTCGCATTTGAATTAAAGCTTCTCTCATTCCAGAACTTTCAAGTTGGAACAAGCCAACAGTTTTTCCACTAGATAAAAGTTTATAAACTTTTTGATCTTCATAATTTATATTTTCAATTTTAAATTCTTTATTATTTGCGTTTATTAAATCTTCTGTTTTTTTTATAACAGTTAATGTTTTAAGACCAAGAAAATCAAATTTAACTAAACCTGCATTTTCTGCTGAGTACATATCAAATTGAGTTGAGGGTAATAAAAGATCTGATGAAGAATCTTTATATAAAGGAACAATTTCAGTTAATTTTTTATCAGCAATAACAACGCCAGCAGCATGGGTTGCAACATTTCGATTCAAACCTTCAAGCTTTAATGACAAATCAACTAATTTTTTTACTCGTGTATCATCATTAATTAATTTCTGTAATCTTGGTTCAATATTAATACATTCAGAAAGACTCATTGGTCTTGATGGATTAAATGGAATCATTTTACATATACTGTCAACAAACCCATAAGGAAGACCTAATACTCTTCCAACATCTCTAATAACCATTCTAGCTTTTAATTTTCCAAAAGTAATAATGTGTGCAACACTATCTTTGTATTTTTTAGTCAAGTATTGAAAAACAAGATCTCTTTTTTCCTCGCAAAAATCTATATCAAAATCTGGCATAGAAATTCTATCTGGATTTAAAAACCTTTCAAAAATCAAATTAAATTTAATTGGGTCTATATCGGTAATTGACATACACCACGCAACCAAAGATCCCGCTCCAGACCCCCTGCCAGGACCTACAGGTATTTTATTTTTTTTAGCCCATTTGATATAATCAGAAACAATTAGAAAATAACTAGAATAGTTCATCTCTTGTATGATTTTAATTTCATGGTTTAATCTAACCTTGTATTCTTTATAATTTTCATTTAGATCAACTTCTTTTTCTTTTATTTTAAAAACTTTCAAAAATTTTTCTACAAGACCCTCTTCAGCTTCCTTTTTTAATAAATCATTCGCATTTATTCCTTTTTCAGAACTTATATTTGGCAAAATTGGCTTTGAAGGTAGAGGTCTAAAATTACAACGATAGGGAAAGTTATAATTATTTTCTAATGCTTCGGGTAGATCTGAAAACAAATCAGTCATTTCTTGATGGGTTTTAAAGTAATGGTGACTTGTTAATTTTATTCTATTTTTGTCATTAACATAGGTTTTTGAACCAATGCAAGTTAAAGCATCATGTGCATCATGCATACTTTTATCAAGATAAAAAACTTCATGAGTTGCTATAATAGGTATTTGTAATTCTTTTGATTTATTTAGATTAAAATTTTCAAAAGACTTTTCATTTTGATCTCCATGTCTTTGTATTTCTATAAAAAAATTGTCTTTATAAATTGAATTAATTTTTTTATATATTTCATCTATTTCATTTAATCTTCCCTTGTTAAAAAGTTTGCCAATTAACCCATTTACTGAACCTGAAAATACCGATATTCCTTCATGTTCAATTAATAAATCTTCAAAATTACAATGAGGACTGGATAAATTATCATTTTCTAAATATGATTTTGATGAAAGTTCAATAATTCTTTTATACCCATTTTTATTCAATGCTATTAATGGAACTAAACCTAAGACATCATTAAATTTAAAAAAAATTTGAGTTCCAATAATTGGTTGCGATCCTGATTTAGATATATTTACAGAAAAATCTAATGCACCACATAGATTTACAGTGTCAGACAAGCCAACGGATTGAATTATATTATTTTTACAAAAATCTTTGAGTTCTTCGATTTTTACAGCTCCTTCACAAATTGAATATTGAGTGTGTATTTTTAAATGATTGAAATTCTTATTTAGCGATTCTTGCATAGGAAGCTTTTATTTTACCACCAATTAATTCTATTTTACAATCTGCCATATTAGCAAAATATCTATTGTGAGTTGCAAAAATTATCAATCTATTGGCTCTTTTTAATTTAAATAAAATTTTAAATACTTCTTTTGCATTCTTATAATCTAAACTTCCAGTTGGTTCATCGGCAAGAATTATCTCAGGTGAATTTATTAAAGCTCTTGCAATAGCTATTCTTTGTATCTCTCCCCCTGACAGTTCAGATGGAAAATGTTCTAATCTTTTATATAACTTTAAATTTTTTATAATTTTTTTAGAATCTTCAATTGCTTTATTTTTATTGTTATCAATAGCTAATCTAGCCAAGTAGACATTTTCTAATGCATTAAAATCCGGTAGGAGATTATTATCTTGATAAATAATTCCAATTTTATTAGCTCTTAATTCATCATTAATAGATGCGTCTGAAAAATTTATATTTTTATTAGCAATTATTATATGTCCAGAAGATGGTCTATCTATAAGTGATAATAAATTTAACAAAGTAGATTTGCCTGAACCTGATGGACCAACTAAAGAATAAATTTTACCTTTTTTGAATGAAAAATTAATTTTATTTAAAATCTTAATTTTTTTATGGGAGTTGTATTGTTTAACAAGATTTTTGATTACAATAAGGTTATTCATATTTTAGTGCTTTTACTGGATCTAATTTAGAAGCTTTAATTGCCGGATATATAGAAACAATAGAGGTTATTATTATTGAACATATAGCTATTAAAAAAATTGAATATATATTAATTTCTGACGGCATTTTACTTAAAAAATATATTTCTTCAGGAAACAAACTAATATTAAAAATATTGCTTAACAATTGTCGAATATTTTCAATATAAATAGAAAACAATACTCCTACTAATATTCCAAAAAGAGTCGCTGTTGAACCAATTAAAAAACCAACCATAAAAAAAATTTTGGCGATAGATTTATTTTGAACTCCTATAGATTTTAATATTGCTATTTCTTTTGTTTTATTTTTTACAAGAATTGTTAATCCTGAAATAATATTAAAGGCAGCAACAATAATTATTAAAGATAATATTATAAACATTACATTTCTTTCAACTTTCAATGCAGAAAATAAAGATTTGTTTAAATCAGACCAAGTATAAATGTATTCATTGTTAAAAATTTCTTTTAGTTTTTTTTTGGCAAAATCAATTTTTTTTGGATCTTTTAGATAAATTTCTAAAAATCTTTCAGATTCATCTAAATCAAATAAATTCTCTAAATCTTTTATATTTATAAAAGCTATATTTTGATCAAAATCAGCTAATCCACTATCAAAAATAGAGTCGACAATATAAGTTTCTTGTTTAGGTAAATTTCCTACTATTGTTTGAACTCCAGAAGGTGACATAATTAAAACTTTATCTCCAATATTTATATTAAAATTAATGCTTAATTCTTTTCCAATAGATATATGTTTTGAAATTAATTTTCCATTCCCATAAAAATTTTGATTTTTTACAATATCTAGTTTTTCGAATCCATTTGTTGTATAACCTCTTAACTGTAAACCTTTGGTGTAATCTTTATTTATTAGTACACCTTCACTACTGTTGCTAAATAATAATTTATTAGACAAAGTTTTTAATTCTTTATTCTTAAGATTTTCTTTATTTATAGGCTGATCATAAGGTTTAACAACAGCATGTGCGTTGAACCCAATAATTTTTTCGACTAATTCTGTGCGAAATCCATTCATAACTGACATAACTATTATTAAAACAGCTACACCTAAACTGATTCCTACAAACGAAAAAATTGATATTATATTTAAAAAGCCATCTTTTTTTCTGGTTTTTAAATATCTTAAGGTTACTTCTTTTTCTAATTTTGAAATCAATTTATTTTTTTCTTATTGATAATAATATCTGAAATTTGTTTTATTGTTAAATTTTTGGAATCTTTTCCTATTTCTTTAAATTCAAAAAGATCGCCTTTTGCTTTTTTTCCAATCATAATTTGGTAAGGTATTCCTATTAAATTAAATTTTTTTATTTTTGCAGAAAAATTTTCGCTTGTATCATCAATAATAGTATCTATCTGTATGTTTTTAAAATATTCAAATATTTTGTTAGCCTTTTCTAAATTAGTATTATCATTTTTGTTGATTAGTGGAAGAATAGCACAATCATATGGCGCTACTGCTAATGGCCATTTCATGATTTCTTGTTTGTCATCGTATTTTGCCTCGATTATTGCTCCTACTAGTCTTGATACTCCAATACCGTAAGAACCCATTTTTACAAATTCTTTTTTCCCTTTAAAATCAACAGCAGCGTTCATTGATTTTGAATATTTGTCTCCAAAATAAAAAATATGCCCTACTTCAATACCTTTTGTTTTTAATCTATATTCTTCAGAAACATTTTTCTCAAATTCATTTTGATTATATTTTTCATCAGTTACAGCATAAAATGCTTCATATTTTTTTCTTAAATCTGTTAATGATTTTTTTTCAATTTTAGCATCCTCATTGTTAACATCAAAAATTCTTTTATCTGTAAATATTTTACTTTCTCCTGTATCTGCTAAAATAATAAATTCATGAGAAAGATTCCCTCCAATCAGTCCTGTATCAGCAGCCATAGGAATTGCTGACAAATCTAATTTTTTAAAAGTTTTTAAATATGAAAGAAAAAATTTATTATAAGAAAAAGAAGCTTCTTCATCATTTATATCGAATGAGTAAGCATCTTTCATATAAAATTCTCTACATCGCATTATTCCAAATCTAGGTCTAAGTTCGTCTCTAAACTTCCATTGAATATGATATAAAAGTTGAGGCAAAGATTTGTATGATTTAATGCTTGTTCTAAAAATATCAGTAATTAATTCTTCATTTGTCGGCCCATATAACATTTCTCTATTTTGGCGATCTTTAATTCTCAACATTTCATCCCCATAATCTTCATATCTGCCACTCTCTTTCCAAATTTCACTAGATTGTATAGTTGGCATTAATATTTCTTGTGTACCAATTTTATCTTGTTCTTCTCTGACAATTTTTTCAATCTTTTTCATAACTTTAAAACCTAAAGGCAACCAAGAATAGATTCCTGCTGAGGCTTGTTTGATCATTCCAGCTCTAAGCATTAATTGATGAGACTTTATTTTTGCTTCAGTAGGGTTGTTTTTTAGAATAGGAATAAATGATTTTGAAAAGTACATTAAATATTAAAATAAAATAATTATTATATCATCAATATATATAAACTAAAAAAAATTACATGTAATTAAATTCTCATTATATTAATATTAGTTACAGGTTTTTTTCCAGTTTTTTCTTTGGAATATTTCTTACATACGTTCTTAAGAGCTTCGATAAGATTTTCTTCTTGTTTAATATTTTTTAATGAAAACGCTTTAGTTGTTTTTTTAATTTCTTCTTCAAGTCCGTATTTGAAATCATCTTTTTCAAAAACAGGGAGTCCTTTAATAGTTAATAAGGGTTTATCATGTATGCTTCCTTTTGGTGAAATAATTATAGTAACTGCTATAAAACCGTTATTTGCTAGGTTTTTTCTTTCCTTAATAAAAGAAGAATCTTCTTCAATTGAAATATTCCCATCAACACATAATCTGCCACTTGGAGCTTTATCGTAAACATGAGGTTTTTCGCCTGGGTATAATTTTACAATATCTCCATTCTCTACTTGAACAGGAAAAGGAACTTGCATTTCCTTAGCAAAATTGATTTGTTCTTTCATATGTCTATGTTCACCATGAACGGGGATAACAGATTTTGGCTTAATCCAATTGTACATATCTTTTAAATCTTCTCGATTAGGATGGCCTGATACATGAACAAATTCAGTTTCTTCAGAAATAACCTCAATACCGTCTTTTAATAATTTGTTATGAAGATTATAATGTTTACGAACATTGCCTGGAATGATTTTAGAAGAAAATATTACGGCATCTCCTTTTTCAATAAAAACATCTGGGTGCATATAATTTGAAATCCTATTTAAAGCGCCCATAGGCTCGCCTTGACTGCCAGTACACAAATATATGATTTTGTCTCTAGAAATTTTTTTTGCTTTTCTTGGATCAATTGGTTCAATAACATTTTGTAAATATCCACATTGTTTAGCAGCATTATAAATTCTATGCATCGATCTTCCAACTAAAGATATCAGCCTTTCAGTTTTTTTAGCGCAATAAAAAACAGTTTCCATTCTTGCTACGTTTGATGCAAATGAAGTTACGAGAATTCTTTTATTAAGTCTTGAAATAATATTTAACATGCTTTTTCTAACATCTGATTCAGATCCAGCTCTACCTTTGCTAAACACGTTTGTAGAGTCACATATCATGGCAAGAACTCCATTATTACCAATTTCCTTGAGTTGATCTGAATTAACTTTTTCACCAATAAGTGGATTTGGATCACATTTCCAATCTCCTGTATGAAAAATATTTCCCACTGGTGTTTCTATTTTAAGACCATTAGGTTCAAGAATTGAATGAGTGAGAGTTACAAATTCAATTTTAAATGGATCAAGATTTACAGTTCCATTTAAACTAACGATTGTTAAATAAGGAATTATATCAATTTTTTTTTCTTTAAATTTTTGTGTAATTAAGACAGCTGTAAATGGTGTTGCATAAATTTTACATTTTAATTTTGGCCATACATAAGTAATAGCGCCTATATGATCTTCATGTGCATGGGTTAAGATAATGCCAAGTAATTTATCTTTTTTATCAATTATAAATCCAGGATCCGGATAAATTAAATCAATTCCTGGCAAACTATCATCTGCAAATGTAACTCCAACATCAACTATTATCCATTTTTGATCATCTGGTTTACCATAGGCATATAAATTCATGTTCATGCCAATTTCACCCGATCCCCCCAGAGGACAAAATAATAATTCTTCTTTCATTTTTGCTTTAATAAATGGATAACCTTTAAAAGACCTTTAATTGTTAAATCTCGATCAATCTTAACCTTAACATCTATAGTTTTTTTGAAAAGATGAGAAAGACCACCAGTAAAAATAATTTTATATTTATTATTAGTTTGATCAATAATTTTTTTAATTATGTTGTCAATTAAACCAGCGTAGCCCCAATAAAAACCCGATTTTACAGCAGATTTAGTATTTTTTCCTAATATATTATTAACACTCGTTAAAGCTAAAGATGGAATTAATGAAGCCTTTGAAATTAAAGTATTTAAAGAGAGATTTACACCAGGGGCAATGATACCTCCTAAATAATTATTTTTTACAACAACATCAAAAGTTGTAGCCGTACCAAAATCAACTATGACATAATTATTTTTGTTATCAATTACACTTATTGCATTTGAAAGACGGTCAGATCCGATCTGTTTTCTATTAACTTTTATTTTAATAAGTTTATCAAGTTTAAGTTCTTTAAGTTCAGTACAATTTATATTTAATTTTTTTTTAATAAAAAATTTAATTTTATTATAATATTTTGGAACAACACTACAAAAAATTGCATGGTGTAATTTATATTTTTTTGATTTTAAAAAAATTAGATGTTTATATAAATATTTATTAGTGATTAAATTAGATTTTAAAATTATTTTTTTTAATAATTTTTTATTCCTATTAAAAGCACATATTTTTACTTCGGTGTTGCCTATATCGCCTATTAAATACATTTTATCTTATTAATAAATTCATCATTTTAATGAAAATTTTTTTAAATTTTTTTCAAAATCCTTTTTTATTACATTTAATAATTTAAACCTAGTAATTTTAAGCCCCGTTTCTTCTAATAAATTAGTAGTTGGATAATTTTTAATTATTGGGTTTTTTATTAAATTAATTCCTATACCTATAATGATAAATTTTTTATCATTATTAATTATAGTTTCTTGTAATATTCCGCAAACTTTTTTCTTATTTAGTAGTAAATCATTAGGAAGTTTTATTGATAATTTAATTTTAAATAATTTCGATAAAATTTTTTTAATTATTTGACAATTAAGATAAGTAATTTTTTTGAGTGATATCTGTTTATTGATCTCGACAAAAACTGATAAAAATAAATTTCCTTTTAGTGAAATCCATTTTTTTCCATATTGACCTTTACCTTTTTTTTGTTCCACAGCAAATACTAATCCTCGGCTAAATCCATTTTTAATTTTTTGTATTGCCATATCATTAGTACTGTTTATTTTTTTATAAAAAAATTTTTTTAACTTCATTAAATAATATTTATCTTAGAAATTATTTCAGTTAGACCACTTGGATAAATGAAATAAAAAAGAATAAATATCGTTGATATAGCTAACGAAACTTTAAGACCTAAATGATGATCAGTGTCATATTTTTCTTTTTCTGGATCAAAATAAATAATTTTGATTATTCTTAAATAATAATATGCTGCAATTACTGTTGATAACAATCCAATAACAGCTAAAAAATACATTGATTGTTCAATTACAGCCATAAAAATATAAAATTTTGCAAAAAATCCTGCTAAGGGTGGAATTCCAGCTAAAGAAAAAAGAACAATCAATAAAGAGATTGATAAAATTGGATGATTTTTTGACAAACCTGTAAGATCTTCTATATTTTCAAAATAATTTTCACTTTTTCTAATCATGAATAAACAACTAAAAAATGCTAAATTCATGATTAAATATATTGAGATATATGCAATAGCACTTTGTATCCCTTCATTACTACCAACGGATAAGCCTGCTAAAGCATAACCCATATGTCCAATTGAACTATATGCAATTAGTCTTTTTAAATTTTTTTGTCCAATTGCTGCAATTGCACCAAATAACATAGATGCAATAGATAAAAATACAATTATCATCTGCCATTGATCTATCAAGTTAATAAATGGGATATATAAAAATCTTATGAAGACAGTTAATGCAGCTATTTTTGGTAATACTGCAAAAAATATAGTTACTGATGTAGGTGAACCTTGATAAACATCAGGTGCCCACATATGGAAAGGAACAGCAGAAATTTTAAAAGCTAATCCAACTAATATAAAAACAATTCCAAAAGTTAGGCCATAGTTACTTGAATTTAAATTTTCAGCTATCAAAATAAAATTAGTAGAATTTGAAAAACCATATATTAATGAACATCCATATAAAAGAAGTCCTGAAGATAATGCACTTAAAACAAAATATTTAACTCCAGATTCAGATGACAATAAATTTTTTGTATTAAACGAAGCCAAAACATACAAAGATAAAGATTGTAATTCCAGGCCCATATAAAATACAATTAGATCATTTGAACTGATCATAACCATCATTCCTAATATCGAGCTTAATAGTAAAACTGGATATTCAATTTTTAAGATTTTAGTAATTTGTACGTATTTTGATGAGGTTAACATAACAAAAATACCCGATACTAAAGTTAATATTTTCATAAAAGTTGATAAGTAATCAATTTTATAACTTTCATTAAATAAGCTAAGTTCAGTTTCAATTGGATAATTAAAAATTAGTGCCAAAGCAATAAGCAAAGATATAATTGTTAAATTATAAATTAAATTTGAACTATTTTTTTTAAAAACACCTACAATTAATAAAAACATTATAGCAAGTGAAATAAATATTTCTGGGAAAATTAAATTTAAATTAGTCATTAATTATTTTCTGCTAAATTAATTTGTAAATTTGAATTATACATTTCAATTAAATTATTAACGGAAATTTCAATAGTATTAATTAAAGGTTCTGGATAAAAACCAAAAAATAAAATTGGAATTGCTAGACTCCATAAAATAAAGATTTCTGATTTATTTAAATCTAGCATTTTTTTTAAATCTTTATGGATTAATTCACCAAATATTATTCTACGATATAACCAAAGCATATATGCAGCTACAAGTACAACTCCTAGACTAGCTATCGTAGCTACTAAAAAACTTTTCTTAAATGTTCCCATTAATATCAAAAATTCACCTACAAAACCGCTTGTTCCTGGCAATCCAATGGAGCCCAAAATAAAAATCATAAATAATAGGGAATATTTTGGCATTATAGATACGATACCTCCATATCTATTTATTAACCTTGTATGCATTCTCTCATAAACAACTCCAACACATAAAAATAGTGCAGCCGAAACTAATCCATGGCTTATCATTTGAAATATACTACCTTCGATACCTTGTTGAGTAATTGTAAAAATGCCCAAAGTAACAAAACCCATATGAGCTACTGATGAATAGGCAATTAATTTTTTCATATCTTCCTGCATCAATGCAACTAAAGAAGTATAGACAATCGCAACTAGACTCAAAAAATAGATTAATGGAACAAAATAATCAGAAGCAATTGGAAATAAGCCTAAGGAAAACCGGATGAAAGCATAACCGCCCATCTTAAGTAAAATAGCAGCAAGCAAAACAGATCCAGCAGTAGGAGCTTCTACATGAGCATCAGGTAGCCAAGTATGAAAGGGCCACATTGGTGTTTTAACTGCAAAAGAACTAAAGAATGCTAACCAAAGTAAATTCTGGTACTTTATATCTATACCTATTTCGTATAATTCAATAACATCAGTTGTACCAGTTATCCAATATATTGAGATAATTGCGATCAACATTAGTACTGAACCAAGTAAAGTATAAAGAAAGAATTTAATAGCTGAATAAACTCGTCGCTCACCACCCCAAATTCCAATAATTAAAAACATTGGAATTAATCCTCCTTCAAAGAAGAGATAGAAAACAAATAAGTCTAGTGCACAAAAGACTCCAATCATTAATGTTTCCATTAATAATATTGCAATTAGAAAATTCTTTAGACTTTTTTTGACAGTACTATTTACAGAAACAATACATAAAGGAGAAATTAAAGTTGTTAAAATAATAAATAAAATAGAAATTCCATCTACTCCAACTTTATAGTTTACAAAACCTTTAATCCATTCACGATTCTCTACAAATTGAAATTCATGGGTTGTGGAGTCGAATAAAAACCAAAGATATAAAGATAAAAAAAAATTTGTAAAAGAGACAAATAAAGCAACATACTTACTACTCTGATATTTTTTTGAATTAGTTTTTGAAAAAAAAATAAACAGCGCTCCAATTGTTGGCAATAAAATTAATGATGATAAAATGGGAAAATTCATTATTTTAATATTAGTAAAGTCAATAAAATAGTAAAACCAAGAAGCATTACAAATGCATATTGATAAATTAAACCACTTTGAAATTTAACTGCTCGAATAGAAAAATTTTTTATTAAACTAGAAATGCCATCTGGGCCGAATCGATCAATAATTTTTACATCTATTTTTTTCCAAAAAAATAAGCCAATATTTTTTGAAAATTTAACAAAAACTTGATCATAAAGCTCATCAAAATACCATTTGTTTAATAAAAATTTGTAAAGAGGTTGATTGCCTTTAACTAACTCATCTAAAATAGACTTATTTTTTACGAATAAATAATATGCAATTGGTATGGAACTAATTACCAATATTGGTGTAAACAATAAAAACCACATTGGTGGATGATTGGTGCTTAATGGTTCTAGAAATTTAATTGAATTACCCCAAAACTCAGTACTACTATATTGACCAATAAACAATTCCTTAAATAAATAACCTGATGATATTGCGCCAATTGCAAGAACTATTAATGGTATTATCATAACCATTGGAGATTCATGTATGCTATCTTTTTTAAGTTTTTGATTATTATATGTCCCATGGAAAGTTTTAAAAATTAGTCTCCATGAATAAATTGATGTTAAAAAAGCAGTAAAAATTCCTATTCCAGCTGCATAATAACCTGTTGTATTACCTTTTAAGTAAGCAAATTCAATAATTGCATCTTTTGAATAAAATCCTGAAAGAAAAGGAAATCCAGTTAAAGCTAAAGTGCCTATTATCATCAAAATCCATGTGTAAGGAAGTTTTTGCCAAACATTACCCATTTGGCTTATATCTTGCTCGTTTTTAAAAGAATGTATGACAGAACCTGAGCCCAAAAATAATAATGCCTTGAAAAAAGCATGCGTAAATAAATGAAACATCGCAACATTATATGCTCCTACACCAGCAGCAAAAAACATATAGCCAAGTTGGCTACAAGTGGAATATGCAATAATTTTTTTTATATCATTTTGCACTAAAGCAATCGTCGCTGCAAAGAACGCAGTACTCATCCCAACAATTGTAATTAAATTTAATGCCAGTTCAGAATATTCAAAAATTGGAGAACATCTTACAACAAGGAATACACCAGCTGTCACCATAGTTGCAGCATGTATTAAGGCTGAAACAGGTGTAGGTCCTTCCATAGCATCTGGTAACCAAGTATGCAAAAAAATTTGAGCAGATTTACCCATTGCTCCAATAAAAAGAAGTATACAAATTAAATCAATTGCATTTATGTGAATTCCTAAAAATATTAATTCTTTTTCTAGAGTTGAAGGAACTAAATGAAATACTTCATTATAATTTACAGTTCCAAATAAATAAAAAATTAGAAATATTCCAAGTGCAAAACCAAAATCTCCAATTCTATTTACAACAAACGCTTTAATTGCGGCTGCATTTGCACTTTCTTTTTTATACCAAAAACCAATTAAAAAATAAGAACATAATCCAACACCTTCCCACCCAAAATATAATTGGAGAAAATTATCTGATGTAACTAAAGTTATCATGGCAAATGTAAAAAGAGATAAATAGGCCATAAATCTTGGCTTGTGTGGATCATTAGACATATAGCCAATAGAATAAATATGAACTAATGCTGAAATTAATGTCACAACAACTAACATTACTGCTGATAGAGTATCAATATTTATTGACCAACTTGCATTTAATGATCCTGAGTTTATCCAAGTAGCAATAAGCAAATTATTATTATAATCCAAAATTGTTACTTTATAAAAAATAACTATTGATAAAATTGCTGATATTGAAACAAATAAACTTGTAACTATTTCAGAATTTCTTTCGCCAATTTTTTTGCCAAAAAAACCAGAAATTACTGCAGCTACTAATGGTAAAAAAATAATTATATATTCCATTCTAGCCTTTCAAGTTGTTTATTTCTTCAACTCTAATCGTTCCAGAATTTCTATAATAAACTACGATAATTGCTAAACCTATTGCTGCCTCCGCAGCTGCAACAGTTAAAATAAATAAAGCAAATATCTGCCCTGTTAAATCATTAATAAATATAGAAAAAGATACTAGATTAATATTAACTGCTAACAATATTAATTCTATACACATTAAAATAATAATTATATTTTTTCTGCTTAAAAATATTCCAACCAAACCTATTGTAAAAATAATAGCTCCAAGTGTTAAGTAATGTCCCAGACCAATTTCAAACATCAATTTTTACTCCTTTATTACTTTCAACTTCTACTAGTTGAACTGCATCAGCGCGTTCTCGTGAAATTTGCTTAAAATAACTTTGTCTTTTTATTCCTTTTCTTTGTCTAAAAGTCAAAACAATCGCTCCTACCATAGCGACTAGAAGGATCATTCCACTTAATTGGAATAGATGAATATAATCAGTATATAATACATTTCCTATGGCATGAGTATTAGTAACTTCAGGAGAAATACCCAATGAAGATAAAGATTTAATTAAATCTGGTTTATATTTCCATCCGCCAATAACAATAATAAGTTCAAAAAATATTACTAGACTGATGATTAATCCTACTGGTATATGAGTTGAACTTTTTGTTGAACTAAGCCATTGATTTTTTTGTTGAGCAACATTCAACATCATCACTACAAACAAAAATAGAACAGCTACAGCTCCAACATAAACTATTAACATGATCATTCCTATAAATTCAGCTCCGATCATAATAAAAAGGCATGAAATACTAATAAAATCCAAAATTAAAAAAAAAACTGAATGAACGGTATTCTTAGAAACTATTACCATTACTGCAGAAACAATTGCTATTATGGAAAAAATATAAAAAAATATTGAGTGTACTATCATATATTTATCTATAAGGATCGTCTGCTTTAATATTGGCTGCTAAAATACTTTCCCATCTATCACCATTATCCATTAATTTTTCTTTGTTATAATACAATTCTTCTCTTGTCTCTGTAGCAAATTCAAAATTTGGTCCTTGAACGATTGCATCAACTGGGCAAGATTCTTCACATAATCCACAATAAATACATTTCATCATATCAATATCATAACGAGTTGTTCTTCGACTACCATCTTCTCTTTCAGTAGATTCAATTGTAATTGCTTGTGCAGGACAAATAGCTTCGCATAGTTTACATGCGATACATCTTTCTTCTCCATTTGGATATCTGCGTAAAGCATGTTCTCCTCTAAATCTTGGACTAATTTTTCCTTTTTCAAAAGGATAATTTATTGTTTTCTTTGATTTAAAAATCTCTTTAATTGCAATAAGTAGACCGGTTATAAAATCGATCATAAAAACAGTTTTAAATATTCTTGAAATTTTCATAATCAGTTTGCGGGTAATAAATCAAAATAAAATAAATAACTTGCCGTTAAAACAACCCAAATTAATGATAATGGAAGAAAAATTTTCCATCCTAGTTTCATTAGCTGGTCATATCTATATCTTGGAACTATTGCTTTCACTAAAGAAAAAAGAATAAATAAGAACAAGATTTTAAAAATTAACCAAAGAGGGCTTGGAATTATATTAAATGGATAAATTTCTATTGGCGAAAGCCAACCTCCTAAAAATAATATTGACCCCATTGCGCACATTAACAAAATGTTTGCATATTCTCCTAACCAAAACATTGCATACATCATTCCAGAATACTCAGTTTGGTATCCAGCAACTAATTCTGCCTCTGCTTCTGGTAAATCAAAAGGAGGTCTGTTAGTTTCTGCTAACGCTGATATAAAAAATATTACAAACATTGGAAATAAAGGAACAACAAACCAAATTTTTTGTTGAGCTAAAACAATGTCGCTTAAGTTTAAAGAACCAACACAAAGTAAAACATTAACAATTATAATACCAATTGAAACCTCATAGGAAACCATTTGTGCAGCTGATCTTATTGCTCCTAAAAAAGGATATTTTGAATTTGATGCCCATCCACCCATGATTATTCCATATACTCCTAATGACGAGACAGCAAATAAGTAAAGTATACCAACATTAATATCAGCTAATACAAAATTTTCACCAAAAGGTATTACGGCCCATGCAATTAATGCCAAGGTCATAGTAACTATTGGTGCAAGTATAAAAATAATTTTATTTGAACTTGCGGGAATTATAATTTCTTTAAAAATATATTTTAAAAAATCAGCAAAAGATTGAAATAAACCAAACGGGCCTACAACGTTTGGTCCTCTTCTTTTTTGAACAAATGCCCAAACTCTTCGATCAAGCCAAATAACCATTGCAATAGAAACAAGTATAGGAATTAATAAAAAGAATATTTTATAAGTTTCTATAAAAAGTAAATTTAAATAATAATAAATATTATCCATCAGTACCTGTTGATTTAACTTTTAGCTTTTCATTTCTGCACTCTGACATAGTTTTTGATGCTCTAGCAATAACATTGGAATAATAATAGTCAAAATGATCTATTACAATTTTTTCGCTAAAAAATTCAGTTATAATTTTATCTTTATTATTAATTTTTTGATCTAATTTTAAATAGTTCATCATTCTATCTATAAGTTCTTCTTTATTGTTGTAGATTTTTTTTTTTTTCAAAAATTCTGAAAGTTCATTAATTATTTCCCAATCTTCTTTGGCATCACCAGGTGGGTAAGAAGCTTTATAAGCTTTCTGGATTTTTCCTTCCAAATTTATATAATATCCATCTTGTTCTGTGTAAGCTGCGCCGGGTAAAATTACATCTGCCATCTCAGCACCTTTGTCACCGTGACTACCTACGTAAATAATAAATTCATTTTTCTTTTTAAAATTTAAGTTGTCTTGACCAAATAAAAATAAAATATCAAAATTATTGTTTTCTATTTTATCTAATATTACATTTTTTCCATCTTTTGAGTTTAATATATTCAAATCATACGAAGCAACTGTTGATGCGTTGTTTGAAAGTATATTTAAAGAATTCCATTCTTTGGTAATTTTATTTATAGAAATAAGAAATTTTTTAAATTCTTCAAAAATAAATTTACCCGATTTAAGTCTAAGTGCTGATTGACCTATAATTATAATTGGTTTTTTTGAATTTTTAATTTTTTCAGATAAATCATTTTTATTTTCAAAAATATCTTTAATAGTATCAGTTTTATTATCTAATATTTTATATGGATATGTAAGTTCACCAATATCACCAAAAGAATATATTTCAGTTTTGTTATTTAAGAATGATTTTCTAACCCTTGCATTGAGGATAGTGGCTTCATATCTTGGATTGGCACCAACTAAAATGATTAAATCACTTTCTTCAATACCATTTAATGAGGAATTAAATATATAATTCCGTCTATCATTGTTGTTAACATAACAATTATCTGATCTTGAATCCAAATTCTGTGACTTTATTGTTTTTTGAAAAAATTCTTTAACAATAAACATTGTTTCCATATTTGTTAGGTCGCCAGTTAATCCCGCTATTTTTTCTGGTGAAGTTTCTTTAATCTTTTCTACAACTTTTTTATAGGCTAAATCCCATGATATTTTTTTAAATTCATTGTCACTTTTTAAATAAGGTGTATCCAATCTTTGGTTTTGAATTCCATCACAAGCATATCTCGTTTTATCTGATATCCATTCTTCATTGATATCTTCATTAATTCTAGGTAAAATTCTTTTTACTTCCCAACCATAAGTATCAACTCTTATATTTGATCCTACAGCGTCCATAACATCTATTGTTTCAGTCTTTTTTAAATCCCATGGCCTTGCTTCAAATACATATGGTTTTGATGTTAATGCTCCAACAGGACAAAGATCAATTACATTTGCTGATAATTCAGACTCCATTGATTTTTCTAAGTAAGTTGTAATTTGCATATTTTCACCACGGCCAATAGCACCGAGTTCCGGAACACCTGCAATTTCAGTTGCAAATCTTATACAGCGTGTACAATGAATACATCTCGTCATTTGAGTTTTAATTAGTGGACCCATATATGTTTCTGGTACTTGACGTTTATTTTCTTTGTAACGAGATTTATCTAATCCATAAAACATTGATTGATCTTGCAAATCACATTCTCCACCTTGGTCACAAACAGGACAATCTAAAGGATGGTTAACCAATAAAAATTCCATAACACCTTTGCGAGCTTTTTCAATCATTGATGTATTGGTTTTAATATTCATTCCTTCGGTAATAGTCATTGCGCAAGATGCTACCGGTTTTGGAGATTTTTCTATTTCGACCAAACACATTCTACAATTTCCAGCTATTGAAAGTTTCTCGTGATAACAAAATATAGGTATTTCAACACCTGCTTGTTTGCAAGCTTGTAGTACGGTTAATCCTTCTTCAACTTCTACATCAGTGTCATTAACTTTAACTTTTAGCATTTTCTTTATCTAATAAATGTTGATCCACTAAATAAGGAATATTTTTATTTGGTTTTATTATTGGATCAAAACTATTTCTTTTTTCAATTTCTTTTTTAAAATGTCTTAATAATCCTTGCACTGGCCATGCAGAACCTTCACCAAAAGCACATATAGTATGTCCTTCAATTTGTTTTGTAACATCCTCTAGCATATTTACTTCTTCCTTAGAAGCTTCGCCTTTGGCCATTCTCTCTAACATTCTCCACATCCAACCAGCTCCTTCTCTACAAGGAGTGCATTGACCACAACTTTCATGTTTATAAAATCTAGCTATTCGAGCTATACATTTTATGATGTCTTGATCTTTATTTATTACAACTACGCCTGCTGTTCCTAAACCACTTTTTTGTTCAATTAGAGAATCAAAATCCATTAAAATTGTTTCACAAACATCTTTGGGTAATAAAGGCATTGAAGATCCACCAGGAATTACAGCTTGTAGGTTATTCCAACCACCTACAACACCACCAGCATGTTTTTCAATTAACTCTTTAAGAGGTATTCCCATTTCTTCTTCAATGTTACATGGATTATTTACATTTCCTGAAATACAAAATATTTTTGTGCCAGTATTTTTTGGTCTTCCAAGCAAAGCAAACCAGCTAGATCCTCTTTTTAAAATTGTAGGCACAACAGCTATCGTTTCGACATTATTTATTATTGTTGGACAACCATATAATCCAACTAGCGCGGGAAAAGGAGGTTTTAATCTCGGTAGGCCTTTACTACCTTCTAAACTTTCAAGTAATGCTGTTTCTTCTCCACAAATATAAGATCCGGCACCGTAATGAATATAAATATCAAAATCCCAACCAATGTCAGAAGCATTTTTACCTATTAGCTTTTTTTCATAAGCTTCATCAATCGCTTGTTGTAATTTTTTTCCCTCATTTGCATATTCGCCTCTAATATAGATATAACAAACATGTGCATTAACTGCATAAGATGTAATTAAACATCCTTCGATCAGTTTATGAGGTTCAAATCTTAATATATCTCTATCTTTACATGTGCCAGGCTCAGATTCATCAGCATTTATTACTAAATAATGTGGTCTAGAACCAATTTCTTTTGGTACAAATGACCATTTAAGTCCAGTAGGAAATCCAGCACCTCCTCTTCCTCTTAGCTCTGAAGATTTGATCTCATTAATAATCCAATCTCTTCCTTTTAAACAAATTTCCTTAGTATTTACCCAATCGCCTCTTTTTTGAGCTGAAAAGACATCTTCACCAAGATCATTATAAAGATTTTGAAAAATTCTATCTTTGTCCTCAAGCATTTTTAATATCCACTAATGTTTTTCTGTTATTTTCAGGTTCTGAATTAGTTCGGCCTCTATATGAACCTGGTTTTGGTTTTTCACTTTTTAAAATTTGATCTATTATTTTCTCGGTTTTTTCTTTATTTAAATCTTCATAATAATCGTCATTAATCTGCATCATTGGAGCATTAATACAAGCTCCTAAACATTCAACTTCCATCCAAGAACAACTTTTATCTTTTGAAAGTTCATTTTCATTTTCTGATACTTTTTGCTTGCATACTTCAACTAATTCATAAGCACCTTTGATCATACATGGGGTAGTTGTGCAAACCTGAATAAAATAATTTCCAACTGGAGATAAATTATACATAGTATAAAATGTGGCTACTTCATAAACTTTTATAGAAGGAATATTCAAAAATTTAGCTATACATTTCAAAGCCACTAAAGGTATCCAGTTATCATTTTGTTTTTGAGCAATATAAAGAAGAGCCATAACAGCGCTTTGATGTTTCCCTTCAGGATAATTTTTTATAATTTTGTTTGCTATCTCTAAATTTTTTGAAGTAAATTCAAAACTTTTTGGTTGATCTTTTGAAATTTTTTTTATACTCATCGATCTATTTCTCCAAATACAAGATCTAAAGAAGCTAAAACTGCTGGAACATCTGCTAACATATGACCTTTGATAAGATAATCCATTGCCTGTAAATGAGAAAATCCTGGTGCTCTGATCTTACATTTGTATGGTATGTTTGACCCATCTGATATTAAATAGACACCAAATTCACCTTTTGGAGCTTCTACAGCTGAATAAATTTCATCTTTTTCAACATGAAAACCTTCTGTAAATAATTTAAAATGATGAATTAATGCCTCCATAGATTCTTTAATTTCTTTTTTTGGAGGAAAACTAATCTTCCCATCTAATGTTTTTATTGGACCTTTTGGTATATTAACTAAACATTGATTAATTATTTTGACGCTCTCTCTCATTTCATCTATTCTACAAAGATATCTGTCATAACAGTCTCCATTTTTTCCTATAGGTATCTTAAAATCTAGTTGATCGTAACATTCATAAGGTTGAGATTTTCTTAAATCCCACGGTATACCTGATCCTCTCATCATAACTCCAGAAAAAGAATATTCTAATGCATCTTCTTTCGAGACTACTCCAATATCAACGTTTCTTTGTTTGAAAATTCTATTGTCAGTTAAAAGTGTTTCTATGTCGTCAATAATTTTAGGAAATGAATTACAAAATTTTGCTATATCTTCTTCCAAACCTCTTGGCATATCTTGATGAACGCCACCTGGTCTAAAATAATTAGCATGCAATCTTGATCCAGAAACTCTTTCATAAAATGTCATTAGAGTTTCTCTTTCTTCAAATCCCCATAAAGATGGTGTTAATGCACCAACATCAAGCGCATGAGTAGTTACATTTAATATATGACTTAATATTCGACCAATTTCACAAAATATAACTCTTATATATTGTGCTCTAATAGGTACTTCTATTTTTAAAATTTTTTCAATAGCTAAAGCAAATGCATGCTCCTGATTCATTGGAGCAACATAATCTAATCTGTCAAAGTAAGGAATTGCTTGTATATATGTTTTGTTTTCAATTAATTTTTCTGTACCTCGATGAAGTAGACCAATGTGTGGATCAGCTTTTTCAACAACTTCACCATCTAATTCTAAAATCAATCGTAGAACACCATGTGCTGCTGGATGTTGAGGTCCAAAGTTTAAATTTAAAGTTTTAGTTTCTTTTGGCATTATTTTTTTGTTTGTTCTTTAATATATTTTGTTCCTTCCCAAGGACTTTCGTAATCAAAATTTCTATAATTTTGTTCAAGTTTAACAGGTTCATAAACCACTTTTTTTTCATCCTCGCTATAACGAACTTCAATATGTCCTGTTAAAGGAAAGTCTTTTCTTAAAGGATATCCTTCAAACCCATAATCTGTAAGTATTCGTCTTAAATCAGGATGGTCTTTAAACTTTATGCCATACATGTCAAAAACTTCTCTCTCCATCCAATTTGCTGAAGGAAATATTGAAGTTATTGTAGGAACAATTTCATTTTCATTTATAAAACAATCAATAATAATTCTTTGATTAAATTCATGGCTTAAAATCAAATATATTAATTTAAAACGTTTTTCATTTTCTGGGTAGTCAACAGCAGTGATATCAATTAATTGTCTAAATTTAGTTTCGCTACTGGTTTTTAAAAAAATAATTACTTCCAATAAATCTTCAGTATCTATATTTAAATACAATTGATTATGATTGATTTTAGAATTTTTAATTTTAGTTGTAAGCTCAGAGTTAATTTTTTTTTCTAAATCTATTAAATTAATCACTTTATGATTATCTTTCTAAAGAACCTTGTTTTCTAATTTTCTTTTGTAATTGTAAAATGCCATTCAAGAGCGCCTCAGCTGAAGGAGGACAACCTGGCACATAAATATCAACAGGAACAATTCGATCACATCCTCTTACTACAGAATATGAATAGTGATAATAACCTCCTGCATTTGCACAACTTCCCATTGATATAACATAACGTGGTTCAGGCATTTGATCATAAACTTTTCGAAGAGCTGGTGCCATTTTATTTGTTAATGTTCCTGCTACAATCATTACATCTGATTGTCTTGGTGACGCTCTAGGTGCTGCACCAAATCTTTCTAAATCGTATCTTGGCATAGAAGTTTGCATCATTTCTATAGCACAACAAGCGAGACCAAAGGTCATCCAATGTAATGAACCAGTTCTTGACCAATTAATTAAATGATCTAATGAAGTTGTAACAAAACCTTTCTCACTAAAGTCTTTTGCAAGTTGCTTAAATTCGTCTGGTATTTTTTTTTCTTCTAAATTCATAAATTATTCCCAATCTAAAGCTCCTTTTTTCCATTCATAAATAAATCCTACAGTTAAAATAAATAAAAATATCATCATTGAACAAAAACCAAGTAGACCGATTTTTCCAAGTGAAATAGCCCATGGAAAAAGAAAAGCAATTTCTAAATCAAAAATAATAAATAATATTGCTACTAAATAAAATCTTACATCAAATTCCATTCTAGAGTCGTTAAAAGGTTCAAACCCACATTCGTATGCAGATAATTTTTCAGGGTCTGGATTTTTTGGAGATAGCAAATAGTTTAGAATAATAAATACACAGCTTAATCCAAATGCAATAATTAAAAATAGAATTATTGGAAAATAATCTTTCAAAAATTCATATAACATGATGATATCTATATCAGCTTTTGGATTAACTAAAAGTGGACATAGATAACGTTTTTTTTGGTTTTTTTATTAATAAATTAATGATGAATGGCGGGAGTGAAGGGACTCGAACCCTCGACCCCGTGCGTGACAGGCACGTGCTCTAACCAACTGAGCTACACCCCCGAGTGCTTTTTTTCTGAACTGGTGCCGCAGCGGTGCTGGTTCGCATTTGCTGTCACCAAATCATTTACCTTCATTGATTAATATAGTTGTTTTATAAGATAATACTAGAGTTATTTAGCACCACTTTGATATGTGAAATAAATGAGTCTAGGATTCACTTTTTTAAGGTAGGAAATTTTTAAGAGTAGAAATTTGATTTGTAAATTGTATTTGGTTTAGCAATGGTAGAATTTTTCTTTAAGTCATCTAAATAGTTTTGCGTACAATCTTTAGTTGGAGGATGTCCAGGTGTTTGATAACGACAGAAGTGTTTATATTCGGCATTAATAACAAAGCTTTCTGTTATATTATTACACCAATCGCATTGATAAGCCATGACTGACTTTGTGTTTTTTCGCATATATGAATTTTTTAATTAAGGAGAACTAGCTTTTTTTAGTCGTCATCTTCTTCGTTTTTATTTCTCACTTCGCCGAAAACGATTTTATAATTTAGTTTTGTTTTTTCAGAAAATTTTTCATAAATGGATTGGTTTGAAGAAGCAGATGTATTATTAAAAAAGAATAAGCAGATAATATTCCTCCAGGTTAAATGTAGAAAAGCTGGAAAAAGAATTAAAGAATTAGAAGCAATTGAAAAATCACATAAAAAAATGAATGGAAAACTGTATCAAGAATTGGATTTAGAAAAGAAAAATCATGCCATCACCAGAGAGGATATACAGCTGAAAGATATAGAGATAGGCAGAATGATGGAAAAACTGACTCGTAAAGACTCCTGAGAGCCACAGAGATAACGATCTTAAGGTCATTGCGACCTACACCTCACACTAAAATTCTGTTATTATGAGTTGTAAATGGATTTATCC